>TARA_B100000963_G_scaffold228825_1_pt1 | contig 87559 bp, 88 predicted proteins | sample TARA_B100000963 | Tara Oceans TARA_B100000963 (sample SAMEA2622097) | marine metagenome | biome: marine biome (ENVO:00000447); feature: surface water layer (ENVO:00002042); material: "saline water (ENVO:00002010), including plankton (ENVO:xxxxxxxx)" | depth 5 m | reverse complement strand
TCATTAAGGTCTTTTGTTTTACCTATAATTCTTCCAGGTATATTTCGTTTATACTTATCACGAGTTGCAAAAAAAGCTGCGTGGGGGCCACCATAACCCATTGGAATCCCAAATCTTTGTGTTGTGCCAACAACAACATCTGCTCCAAAAGTACCAGGACTTTCTAGCATTACAAGGCTCATTATGTCAGCAGCAACAACTGAGCAAACATTATTATCTTTGGCATTCTTGATCCAACTTTCTAGATTTGGAATTTCTCCTTTTGCTCCAGGGTATTGAAATAGTGAACCAAAAAAAGTAAAGTCATATTCAAAATTATTTGCATCGCCAACTACAAGACTTATTCCTAATGGAGCACTTCTGGTTTTTAAAACTGAAAGTGTTTGGGGAAGTACGTTTTCGTCTACAAAAAATCTGAAAGCCCCGTACTTTTTCTGTTCTCTAGTTTGTGATCCAAAAAGCATTGTCATGGCCTCAGCAGCAGCAGTACTTTCGTCTAAAAGAGATGCATTAGCTAGTTCCATTCCGGTTAATTCACAAACTATAGTTTGAAAATTAAAGAGAGCCTCTAATCTACCTTGAGCAATTTCCGCTTGATACGGGGTGTAAGCAGTATACCAGCTTGGATTTTCAAGAATGTTTCTCTGAATAACTGCAGGAGTCACTGTATCGTGGTACCCCAAGCCAATATATGTGTTAAACACCTTGTTATCCCTTCCTAAAGAATTGATGTGTTTTGTAAATTCCGCTTCACTTATTCCTTTTGGTAAATCTAATGGTTTCTTTAGCCGTATTGAATCTGGTATTGTCTCATCTAGTAGATCCCCAATTGATTTTACTCCAATTTTAGATAAAATTTTTTTTATTTGATTTTCATCTGGGCCCAAATGTCTATTTACAAACATTTCTCTTTTCATATATCTCCTTTTTCATTGTAAAATTACATTTTCCATGTAACATATTAAAGATGGATTTTTTCTTATTCTAAAAATTTTATGAAAAATTATTTGACTTGTTCGAAAGTTTCGATATTTGTATGTGAAAAATTTTCTAAAAAAACTTTTTGATTTTTATATAAATTCCAGTATTCACGTGGCCTTATCAGTAGTTTCATTGTCCTACTTATCTATTGATCTGATTTATAAAAATGTTACCCCATTATTGTTAATATTTATTTTTTGTTGTGCCTGTTTTTCGTATAATTTCATAAAGTTTTTCCCTGTCATTTTAAACAAAAAAAAAAAATTCGATTAAAACTTATTTTTTTTTTATCGATAGGATGCATTTTGTTTGCTGTTCAACAATTTTTTAATTTAAAACTCACAACAAAAATTTTTGTTTTTTTTGGGGCACTTATAGTATTATTATACACGATCCCTTTTAAGAACTACAAAAATTTGAGGAACGTTAAGGGTTTTAAAATTTTTCTTGTAGTTGGTGGCTGGTTATCACTTGTTGTCGGAGTTCCGATTTCAATTGCACCAAAATTTGATATTGATTTATTTTTTCAGCTTTTAATGATTCAAGGAATTTATATTTTCGTTGCTACGATACCTTTTGAAATAAGGGATTTAAAGCGGGATCAACCTAATCCTTTAACCTTAGCTCAAATTTTTGGAATATACAATGTAAAATTATTGGGTTACCTTCTCTCAATAATAAATCTAGTTTCCACATTTTTTTTATTTGGAATTTTTTCTGCATTTGGTTTAAGTTCAGCTATTAGTTTCTTGTTATTAATCGTTTTTCTTTACATAGTTACTCCTGAACATTCAAAATATCTAACTAGTTTTTGGGTTGAATCAATACCAATCTTTTGGAGTGTTCTTTACTATTTGCTTAACTTTAATATGACTTTGTAAAATTTGAAAATAATTGTTTTATCATCTTTCTTTTATTCAAAAACGTTGTTGCCTACTAATTATAATCTTTATTTTTCTTTCTTGTAAATCTGCAGGAGATACATTCTTTTCTAAAAGGGACATAAGAAAAAGTCAATCCTTAATAGGTGTTAACTTTAATAAAAAAAAGTTGGACACTTTATACCCATATTTGCAGCGTAACAGAGCTGGATATGACAGCATGAGAAATTTTTCATTAAGCTACGAGCAGATACCTAGCTTATTATTTAATCCGCATCCAATTAAATTTGAAATACCAAAAAACAGAGAATTAAAATCAAACTTTGGTACAATTAAAAAACAAAATCTTCCAAAAAATTTAGATGAGATAGCGTTTTATACAGTCCCACAACTTCACGCTCTTATTAAGTCTAAAATGATCACGTCCTTAGAACTAACTAAACTTTATATAAAACGACTTAAGCAGCATAACTCTTCTCTTTTTTGTGCAATAAATTTAACTGAAGACTTAGCCCTTAAGCAAGCAAAAAGGGCTGACAGTCTTCTTGAAAATGGAATTATATTGGGGCCATTACACGGAATACCCTATGGCTTGAAGGATCTTATTTCAGTAGAGGGTTATCCTACAACTTGGGGCGCTTATCCGTATAAATATCAACGAATTAACAAAACCGCAACAATTGCTAGAAAGCTGGAGAGATCAGGAGCTGTACTTGTAGCTAAACTAGTTTCTGGTTCATTGGCAAGAGGTGACGTTTGGTTCGGAGGGATGACCCGAAATCCTTGGGATCCTAAACAAGGGGCAAGTGGTTCCTCTGCTGGTTCAGGATCCGCAACTGCAGCTGGATTGGTTGGATTTTCAATTGGAACAGAGACCCTTGGCTCTATAGTTTCACCAAGTACCCGTAATGGTATAACTGGATTAAGACCCACTTATGGAAGAGTAAGCAGAAATGGAGTAATGACTCTTTCTTGGTCCATGGATAAAGTTGGACCAATGTGTCGTTCCGCTATAGGGTGTGCTATAGTTTTTGAAGCTATTTATGGCAAAGATCCTTTAGACCCAACATCTGTTGATGTATCTTATTTTTTTAATATTAAATCAAAACCTGAGAAATATAAAATTGGATTTTTGAAGGATTTAATTGAAAAAGATACAACAGATAGTGGTGACAACATTCGTGATGTAATTAAATTATTAAAACAAAATGGTATAAGTCTGTTGCCAATAAATTTACCAAAAGACTATCCTTTTAAGGTTTTTGATATAATCTTAAGATCTGAATCAGGAGCTTATTTTGATGAATTAGTGAGAAGTGGTAAAGTTGACAGTATGGTCCAACAAAACCAGAAATCTAGAGCTAATAGCCTTAGACAATCACGTTTCATTCCAGCTGTTGAATATATACAAGCAAATAGATTTAGATTTAAATTAATTGAAGAGATGCATTCCATAATGAAAGAAATTGATGTCTTAATTAGCCCAACCTCAGGTGGCAACCAGTTAATGATTACAAACTTAACAGGTCATCCAGTCGTCTGTGTACCGACGGGCTTTGATTCTGAAAATCATCCTACTAGTATAAGTTTTTTAGGTAACTTGTATCAGGAAGAAAAAATTCTTGAATTTGCCCACTTTTTTCAAAAAATCACTAATTATCATTTAAAATATCCTCCATTATATTATGATATTAAGTAAAGGATATACTAAATAATTTAATAAACTAGAAAATGAAAAAAATTTTAATAACACTTATCTTTTTATGTTGTTCACAAAAAAAATCTAACATTCATATTGTAGAAAAAGAAGATTTCCAAATACTATTAAATAAAGAGGTGCAATTAATAGATGTAAGAACTCCAAATGAATATAGTAGCGGGTTTATTGCTGATGCAGAAAATATAAATTTTAAATCAAAGGATTTTTTATCTCAAATCTCAAAACTTGATAGAAGTAAACCTGTACTTCTTTATTGTTCTGCTGGAGGAAGAAGTGCTAAGGCTTCGAAAATTTTTGACTCACTTGGTTTTAAACAGATTTATGATCTTAGAGGAGGATATCTCGCTTGGTAGAAAAAATTAAAATTTATGATAATTTTTTGGTATTCCCGTCAAATTAAGAATAAAATCATGATGCATTAAATTAATCCAGCTCTTTTCAAAAGTGCTGACGAATTAGGTTCTTTACCTCTAAACTTTTTATATAAAACCATAGGGTGTTCGGTGCCGCCTTTTGAAAGTATATTGTCATGAAACTTAGCTGAAGTTTTTTTGTTAAAAATTCCATTTTTCAAAAAAAGTTCAAATGCGTGTGCATCTAAAACTTCTGCCCATTTGTAGCTATAATATCCTGCTGCATATCCCCCTTGGAAGATATGCGAAAAGGAGGTACTTAAACAATTTTCATCAATATCTTTTGTGAATTGAAATTTTTCAATTAAACTTTTTTCATGTTTTTTCAAACTTTTTATATTATTAGAATTTTTCATGTGGTAGGACATATCAAGATATCCCAAACTTAGTTGGCGTAATGTATGCAAGCCTTGTTGAAAATTTTTAATTTTCTTTATCTTTTCAATAAATTCTTGAGGCAAGATTTTTCCGGTCTTGTAATGTTTTGCATAAATTAAAATTGCTTCTTTTTCATAACACCAGTTTTCCATTATTTGACTAGGTAATTCTACAAAATCCCAATAAACATTTGTACCACTTAAACTACTATAGCTTGTATTAGCTAAAATTCCATGAAGTGCATGACCAAATTCGTGAAATAAAGTAGTAACTTCTCGAAATGCTAGTAGTGAAGGCCTGGTTTTTGTAGGTCTAGAAAAGTTACAAACAATTGACACATGCGGTCTTTGGTTTTTTTTCTGAGGGCGAAAACTCGTCATCCATGCTCCATCTCTTTTTCCTGGTCTTGTGAAAAAGTCTGCATAAAGTAGGGCGTAGAACGAACCTTTTTTATAAACTTCAAAAACTCGAACCTCATTATTATATCTTTGAATATCATAATTTTCCTTAAACTCGAGTTCAAAAAGTTTTCCAACAATTTCAAATATTCCTTTTAAAACATTGTCAAGAGAAAAAAAGGGTTTTAATTCTTGTTCATCAAAGTCAAGTTTAACTTTTTTGATTTTTTCACTTACAAAGGCAATATCCCATTTTTCAAGTTTTTTTAAGTTTAATTTATTTTTAGCGAAAGTATTCATAGTATCCCATTCTTTTTCTGCGGCAGGAAATGCTTTTTTTGCTAAGCCATCTAAAAATTTTTTTACTTCTGTAATAGAACTAGCCATTCTCTCCTCCAAAATAAAGTCAGCATGTGAATCGTATCCTAAGAGTTTTGCTCTTTCTTTTCTGAGTGAAATGATTTGTATAATAATCTCAGTATTATTGTTTTTATTTTTTTGATATCCTCTTTTCCCAAAAGCAAGTGTAATTTCTTTTCTAAGTTCTCTTTCCTCTGAATATTTTGTAAAAGCGATATATATTGGATAATCAAGAGTAATAATCCATCCTTCCTTTCTTTTTTTTTCAGCTATTGATTTTGCCATTTCAATAAGCGATTCTGGTAAACCTCTGAGTTTTTTTTCATCTTTAATATGCAGTTCGTATGCTTGTGTTTCTGCTAAAACATTTTGACCAAAAGACAAAGATAATTTGGCCAATTTAGCATCGATTATCCGTAGTTTTTTCTTCTCACTTTTATTAAGTAATGCCCCATTTCTAACAAAACCCTTGTACTGTTTTTCTAGAAGAGTTTTTTGTTCGGCATTTAAATTTTTTTGATCGGTCTTTTCATATACATAGCGAATCCTATCAAACAAAACTTCATTAAGATTAATATCGTTTTGAAATTTAGTTAACAATACAGAAGCTTGGCTAGTAATAAGTTGAATTTCATTAGTTGTTTCTGCACTATTTAGGTTAAATAATATAGAGCTATTTCTTCCTAAAATACTTCCACATGACTCTAGTGCTAGATTTGTATTTTCAAAAGTAGGTTTATCAGTATTGGTACAAATTAGGTGAATATTATCTAGAGCTTGTCTTATCCCTTTTTTGATAGCTGGAATAAAATCTTTCGGTTTAATTTTATCGAAAGGGATTGACTCAAAATTAGTCTTGAAATGGTATAGTAAAGGATTACTTGGTCTTATTGTTTTTAATTTCTCTTCCACTTTTAATAACCTTTTCTTTCAAACTGTTTTTATACTTTAATATTTTCTTTTGAATTTCCTGATTTTCGATTCCTAGCATTTGTGCGGCAAGAATGCCAGCATTTTTAGCTCCGTTTAAAGCAACGGTTGCTACAGGCACACCGCCAGGCATTTGCAATATTGATAGAATTGAGTCCCATCCATCTAATGAATTTTTTGATTTAATTGGTACTCCAATAACAGGAACCGGTGATAGGGATGCTATCATACCAGGTAAATGTGCTGCACCTCCAGCTCCAGCTATTATTACTTTTATACCCCTTTTGTGTGCCTGGCTTCCAAATAATGACATTTTTTCAGGCGTCCGGTGAGCTGAGACTATATCTACCTCAACTTCTATTTTGAATTCATTAAGAATTTCTATTGCTTCATTCATCACAGGTAGATCTGATTGGCTCCCCATAATTATACTAACTTTTGTCATATTATTTTGTAATTACTTCAATTGTCTGTTTCACTTCTTCCGCAATCATACGAGCTGTATTTAAATCCTTATTAATAACTGTTATATGTCCCATTTTTCTGTAGGGTCTTGTTTTTTTCTTTCCATAAATGTGGGGATTTACTCCCTCAATAGCTAAAATGTGTTCAATATTTTTGAATTTTACCAGTCCAGAATAACCCTTTTTCCCAACTAAATTTACCATTACACCAGCCACTTTGTTTGAAGTTTCTCCGAGTGGTAGGTCAAGAATTCCTCTAATGTGTTGTTCAAACTGAGATGTGTAAGCCCCTTCAATAGTGTAGTGACCACTATTATGGGGTCTTGGAGCCACTTCGTTTACTAATATGTCTCCATCTGAAGTCAGGAATAACTCAACAGCTAGTAAACCTACATGATTGAATGACTTTGAAACCGCAAGTGCGATTTTTTCAGCTTTTTTAGATACGCTTTTTGATATTCTAGCCGGGCATAAAACATATTCTACTTGATTTGCTTTAGGATGAAATTCCATTTCAACACATGGAAAAAATTTAGTTTCACCCTTGGGACTTCTACATACAATAATTCCTAACTCTTTGTCAATATTTACTAACTCTTCAATAAGGCAGGTTCTTGAACTCACTTGCTCAAGGTCTTGATTTGACCTGACAATTTTTACTCCAAATCCATCGTATCCCATTGATTCAGATTTCCAAACAAATGGAAAAGAAACAAGACCACGAGCAACTTCATCTTTTAACTGATCTTTTGAATCAAATAATTTAAACTGAGCAGTTGGAATTTTATTATTCTTGTAAAATTCCTTTTGACTACATTTATTCTGTATAGTTTTAATGATATTTGGTTGAGGATATACTTTTATTCCTTCTTTTTCTAAATCACTAAGCGCATGTGTGTTTACATTTTCTATTTCGATTGTAAGAATATCAACACTTTTACCGAATCTGTATACATCCTGATAGTCCATTAAATCTCCTTTAACAAATTCGTTGCATGATATTTTTGAAGGTGCTTCTATATTAGGGTCCATTACTTTTGTATGTATATCCCATTTACTTGTAATATTTAGTAGCATTTTGCCCAACTGTCCACCTCCTAAAATTCCAATTTTTTGCTTTCCTGAAAAGAAACTCATTATCTACTTTTAGCTAAAATACGGATAAGTTTTTTGGATAGGAAAAAAGCCGAGCAAAATAGGTATATTTAAACAAAATTGTCTTTATGATCAACATAGTTTTATTTGGAAAGCCAGGTGCCGGAAAAGGTACTCAAGCTAATTTTCTAAAAATAAAATACAGTCTGGTCCATATTTCTACGGGAGATTTATTTCGTTATAATCTCAAAAATAAAACTGAATTAGGGAAATTGGCAAAATCATTTATGGATAAGGGAGATTTGGTTCCAGACCAGGTGACTATTAAAATGTTAGAAGAAGAAGTAAAGAAAAATACAAATGCAAAAGGATTTCTATTTGATGGATTTCCTAGGACTAAATCTCAAGCTGAAGCGTTAGACAATTTTTTAGAAAATTACAAAATGCAAATTAGTGCAACAATTTCATTGGAAGTCGAAGATAATGTTCTCATAAAAAGACTATTAGAGCGTGGAAAATCAAGTGGAAGAATTGATGATCAAAATGAAACAAAAATTATAAATCGTTTCAAAGAATACAATAAGAAAACATCTCCATTAAAGACATATTACAATGACCAAAATAAATTTTATTCTGTTAGTGGTATTGGTAGTATAGATATTATAACCAATCGTTTAGTTCAGGTTATAGACAGTTTACAAATCTAAAAATGGCTGAGCGTAATTTTGTTGATTATGTAAAGCTATTTGTTCGCTCAGGAAATGGAGGCAAAGGCTCAACCCATTTACATAGAGAAAAATATATTGATAAAGGAGGGCCAGATGGAGGAAATGGTGGCCGAGGAGGTCATGTCATAATACGTGCTAATCAACAAATGTGGACTCTCTATCAATTTAAATTTAAAAAACATTTTTCGGCAGGTAACGGAGAACATGGTAGCAAAAATCGAAAAAGTGGATCACAAGGTGATGATTGCATTATTGAGGTTCCCCTGGGTACCGTTATAAGAGATACAAAAACTAATCAAATCATTTTCGAAATAACGGATAATGACCAAGAAAAGATTCTTCTTGAAGGTGGTCTGGGAGGACGAGGAAATTGGCATTTTAAGTCTTCTGTGAGACAAACTCCACGATATGCTCAACCCGGTTTGGAAGGGAAAAGTTTACAGATTACTTTAGAATTAAAATTACTTGCGGATGTAGGTTTAGTAGGTTTACCAAATGCGGGAAAATCCACACTTCTTGCTTCTTTAACTTCTGCCAAACCAAGAATTGCAGACTATGAATTTACTACACTAAAACCAAATCTGGGGATAGTTGAAAATTATGATTTTCAATCTTTCGTAATAGCTGATATCCCAGGAATTATTAAAGGGGCGTCAAGCGGAAAAGGTTTAGGACATTATTTTCTCAGACATATTGAGAGAAACTCTATTTTGCTTTTTGTTATTCCATCTGATACAAAAAATCTTAAAGAAGAATATAGTATTCTTTTAAACGAGCTTAAGACCTACAATCCGGAGCTACTACACAAAGATTATGTGGTTATTCTTTCTAAGTCTGATCTTCTTGACTCTGAACTAGAGAACGAGTATGCTCAAGAAATGAAATCGATATTTAAAGATATTCCTTATCTAATTGTGTCAAGTAATACTCGACAAAATTTAAATGAACTAAAAGACCTTCTTTGGAAAGTTTTAAATAAAAAATATGAATAGAAATATTAAAGTTTTTTTATTTCTTTTTTTTGCGAGTTTTGCGCGATCCCAAGACTCAACACCCAAAGTATTTTATTTATTTAAATCAGACCTTAATTATCAGAAAACACTAAATAATTTAAAAACATCTTACAATAAAACAAAAGATAAAAAGCTGATAGATTCCATTGCAGAACTATCTTTTACCCATAAAGATTGGGAAAACTCAATAAAATTTTTACAAATGAGTTTAAAAATAAAACCAAACTCAGAATACTTTTTTTTACTTGGCGCTGCTTCAGGGTATAGATCGCTAGAGGTATCAATATTTTCATCAACAAAATATATAAAAATTATGAAGAGAGCTTTTCAGGAAGCAGTAAATCTCGAACCAAAAAATATACTATTTCTAATTGCACAAGTTGACGTGCTTGTGTCAATACCCACAATTTTTGGGGGAAGTATTGATGAAGCGAAAAGGTACATTTATAGAATCAAAGAGTTAGATCCAATTGAGGGCCTTGTTGCTGAGGGACTTTTTTATGAAAAAACTAACGATGTTCTAGAAGCAAGTGAAACTTACAATAAATTATTTCATAGTTTATTATCAAACTTTAACAGTTGTTCGGATTCTTTTTTAGATTATTTAAACAAGAGCAGAAGAAACTTAGCATATGATATAGGTAGAATTGCATCTGACTATCAATTAGATCCAGAGTGGGGTATTTGTGCACTTTCATTTTATGGAGAAAGACATGTTCTTCGGGATTCAATTCCTTTACCTTGGGTTTATTATCATATTGCGAAATTAGAAAAAATGAAAGGCAATACGGCGCGGATGAAAATTTTTATTTCAAAACTCAAATCATATGAAAATGACTATCCTTCTATTTCGAGTTTAATTAATGGATTGATCTAACAATGAATTTACATTTTATAGCAATAGGCGGAAGTGCAATGCATAGTTTAGCTATCGCTATGCATCGACTCGGACATAAAGTTAGTGGAAGCGATGATATAATTTTTGAGCCTTCGAAAAGTAATTTAAGAAACACTGGATTGCTACCACCAAGGTTGGGTTGGTTTCCTAAGAAAATAGATTCAGAAATTGACATTGTAATTTTAGGAATGCACTCTAAAAAAGACAATTCTGAATTATTAAAAGCAAAAGAACTAGGATTAAATATTCAATCTTATCCGGAGTTTTTATCAGAAATATCAAGGAATAAAACAAAAGTAGTAATAGCTGGCAGTCATGGAAAGACAACTATTACCTCTATGATTATTCATGTTCTAAAATACCATAATATTGATATAGACTTCATGGTTGGAGCTCCTCAAAAAAATATTAATGAAACAATTGAAATTTCAGAAAAAAATAATTTTATTTTGATTGAAGGTGATGAATATTTGTCTTCACCTATTGACAGAAAGCCAAAATTTTTGTGGTACAAACCTGAAATAGCCCTAATAAGTGGAATTGCCTGGGACCATGTAAACGTCTACCCAAACTATGATGATTATGTTAAACAATTTAACAGTTTCATTTCTTCAATTCAACCTGGTGGGGTTTTGATCTTTAATAATGAAGATAAATTGCTTAAAGAATTAGTCGAAAATAATTCTAATACAATAAAAAAAATTCCCTACGGGACTCCCAATTTTTTGGTCGAAAATGCTACAACTTATCTTGATACAGAAGAAGGTGAAATACCGACATTAATTTTTGGGAATCACAACTTATTAAATCTTTCTGGGGCTCAGTGGATTTCTCAGTTAATGGGCGTTAATATTTCTGATTTTTATGAAGCTATTCCAAGTTTCAAAGGTGCATCAAAACGTTTAGAATGTATAGCAAAAGGTAAAACCTCGCTTCTTTTCAATGACTTTGCACACGCTCCAAGTAAAGTCAAAGCAACTGTGGACGCAGTTGATAAACAGTTTTTTGATTTTGAAATTACATTTTGCCTTGAGCTCCATACATTTAGTAGTTTAGATTTTAAATTCCTGAATCAATATATTAAGATCTTAAAAAAAACAAGTAACTCAATTATTTTTTTTGATCCGGTTGTTTTAAAAAATAAAAATAGAGAGACTATTTCAGAGGATATTATTAAAAAGTCTTTCGCAAGCTCAGCTCTAAAACTATTTACAGATAAAAATGCTTTAATGGATTATTTAATTAAAAAAACTTATTTTAAACACGTGCTAGTTTTCATGAGTTCTGGAAATTTTGGAGGTATAGATTGGGAAATTATTAAATCACACATTAGGAAATTTTAGTTTTTTAAAAATTACATTTATTGTTTTGTTTTTGAAGTTTATTCAACTGTTTTTAGATGTTTTTAGTTTATACTCATAAAATTACTCCTCGGATAACATATATTTTTAAACACATATTTGAAAATATGCTCTTGATCAATTTTGACTTAACTTCTAAAGTTGAAATTTTTGTTGCGCATTCTGGCCCCAAACTTAGTTATTCAAATAAACCTTTAGGTGATGAATTTTTTATAAAATCCCATTTCTTACTCTTTGAGCAGGGGATAACAACACAAAAGCTAAAACTTGATTTTTGGGATGAACTTCCAATCTTTTTTGCAACCGATGCGGAATGCGATTGCCCCTTTGACATATTTGCTGCAAGCTTTTTTCTTCTTTGTCGGTATGAAGAGTGTATGCCATATTTGAAAACAAATTTGGGGTACTTTGATCCATCTCAAAGTATTTCAATTAAATTTGATTTTTTAGAATTACCAATTATTGATTTGTGGGTTTCGAAATTCAAAGAACAATTAGCTTCAAATTTCCATGAAATAGTCAAGAAAGACGATTTTAAACCATCTAAAAAAATTTTATTAGAGGTCCCTGTTGCATTTAGATATTCTAATCGTTCACTATTAGAAAATTTAGGGGATTTTTTTTCTGCAATATGGAAGTTAAATATTAAGCAATTAATCATACATATTTTAGTTTTAATTAAATTGAGAAATGATCCATTTGAAACTTATCACCAATGGAATGACTGGTTTAATAGAAGTTCAATAAAACCAATTGTATTTTTTCTTTTTTCTCACAGTTCTTCTTACCAAATATCAACTTCAATTTTTAATCTTAGATTCAGAAAAATCATTAAAAAAACGGGTGATTTTTTTTCTTTAGGTTTACTCACTTCAGTTAAAGCTCAAACGGACTCAAAAAAACAAATCATAAGAGAAAAAAATGATTTCCAAAAATTGACTAAAAGAACAATTTTTGATGTTCGGCTAAGTAATGGTATTATTGATTTGAGAAAAGATTATGAAATGCTATCTGAGAATGAATTTAAAAATGATTATAGCATGGGCTATTTGGATAGAATTGGTTTTCGCGCTGGAACTGCGACCCCATATTATTTTTATGATGTTTCAAGAGAATTTCAACTTTCAATAAAGTTAACTCCTATTTTCGCAACAGAACAATCACTAAAACAGACAAATGATTCGTTTCCTTTTGAAAAGTTAATAAGAGTTTGTAAAAAGCTACCCTTATCCTCTTCAGTTCTCACTTTAGTTTTGTCTAATGGTTTTTTGGATCCTGATTTGAAAAATAATATCTTACAAAAAGGGTTTTTAGATTTTATTAGTGATTAGTATAAATCGAATTACAGATATTTTTTTTGATCTAGACCATACACTTTGGGATTTTGAAAGAAACTCTGCACTCACATTTGAATTGATTTTTAACAAATTAAATTACTCCATACAAATTGATGATTTTCTCGCTCATTACAATCCAATAAATCAAATTTACTGGAAGCTTTATAGAGAAAATAAAATAAGTCAAAAGGAATTGCGAATACAAAGGCTAGTCCAAACATTCAATTCTTTAAATATCAGTATTAAAGTTAAAGATCTAAAGGATATATCGTATATGTATATCGAGAATCTCTCAAAGTTTCCTCACCTATTTGATGGTGCTACAGATTTGTTAAAACATCTTAAGCGAAATTATAAATTACACATCATAACAAATGGTTTTAATAGAGTGCAAAGGTTTAAAATAAAAAATTCAGGATTAAAACCTTACTTCAATTTTGTTTTTACTGCAGAAGAAGTAGGTTACAAAAAACCACATCCCAAAATTTTTGAAATTGCTATGAAAATTTCTGGCTCTACGCCTTACAGATCATTAATGATAGGCGATAATTTTGAGGCTGATATTCAGGGGGCTTTAAAATTAGGTATGCAGGCATTACATTTTAATTCACATAATGAGCCAGAACATAAAAGTTGTTCAATTGTATATTCTTTAAATGATATTCTAAAAATATTCAATTGAAATACATTTTTTAGAATGCCAACTATAATGCTTATTTTTGATCATGGACCTAAGTAGAGCACAAGAAGCAGTTGATAATTGGATTAAATCTCATGGAGTACGTTATTTTTCAGAGCTAACAAATATGGCACAACTAACAGAGGAAGTTGGAGAAGTCGCACGAATAATTTCTAGACGATATGGAGAACAGTCATACAAAGACTCAGATAAAGATAAAGATCTTGGTGAGGAATTAGCAGATGTAATTTTTGTAACAATCTGTCTAGCTAACCAAACAGGTGTTGATCTTACTTCTGCTTTTAAAAATAAATTAAACAAGAATACTGCACGTGATCATAAGCGTCACCTAAACAACTCTAAGTTAAAATCTTAAATCATTCATGCATATTGACATTAAGCACAATACAAAAAAATTTAATCGCAAACTTAGAATAACGGGTTCAAAAAGTGAAACAAATAGATTGCTATTATTGCAAGGGCTAATCTCAGGATTTGAAATTAAAAATAAATCTAACTCTGAAGATAGCAAGTTAATGGAGGCTGCTCTTTCGTCAAAAGCTAAAGTTATTGATATTAATCACGCTGGGACTGCAATGCGTTTTTTAACTGCTTATTTTTCTCAAGTTGATGGGCGAGAAGTTTTGTTAACAGGTTCCAAAAGAATGCAAGAAAGACCCATCAAAATACTTGTTGATGCATTAAACTTTTTGGGAGCTAGTATTACATATGAAAAAAAAAAAGGTTACCCACCTTTACATATCAAGGGGAAAAATTTAAAAGGTGGTTCTGTAAGCCTTCCAGCTAATATTAGTAGTCAATTTATATCAGCTTTATTAATGATTGGGCCATTTATTGAAAATGGAATTGAATTAAAACTAACTGGTAAAATCACTTCAAAATCATATATAAATATGACTTTATTATTATTAGAAAGATTTGGTGTTGAAACAATTTTTGATGGTCAGATAATAAAAGTCAAATACAAACATAATCCTATTAAAAACGATCAACTTGTTGAATCAGATTGGAGTTCAGCGTCATATATTTTCAGCATAGTCGCACTTTCTGAGGAATCAGAAATTTCATTAAAAACTTTCAAATCAAAAAGTTTGCAAGGTGATTCTATAATTCGCAATATTTACAAAAAACTTGGAGTAACCTCAATTTTTAAAGGTAAAAATCTTATCTTAAAAAAAGAAAACATTAAACTTCCAAAGAAAATATTTTATGATTTATCAAATTCACCTGATATTGCTCAAACAATCGCTGTCACATGTTATGGTTTGGGAGTAGAATGTGAATTAGTTGGTCTACATACCTTAAAAATTAAAGAAACAGATAGACTTTTTGCTCTTCAAACAGAGTTAATAAAGTTAGGAGCAAACGTTTCGGTTACTGAAAATAGTCTATTTTTAAATTCTAATTCAAGTTTTATAAATAATTGTTCTGTTGCTACCTATGATGACCATAGAATGGCAATGGCTTTTGCTCCTTTATCAATTATTTCACCTTTATCCATTCAAGATCCATCTGTAGTTTCTAAGTCTTATCCTGACTTTTGGAATGATCTTATCCAACTCGGTTTTACTATTAAAAACAGATAATTTGGATTTTACTTGACAACGTCTTAATCAAGTTGGTATATTTGCAATCAAAAAAAATTAATGAAACTTTCTGATTTCCAATTTGATCTTCCTAAAACCCTACTAGCACAAAGGCCATCTCCGGACAGAGATGAGTCTAGATTAATGGTTCTAAATAGAAAAGAGGAAAAAATTGAACACCATGTATTCAAGGATATCATCAACTATTTCGATGAAGGCGATGTAATGGTTTTAAACAATACAAAAGTTTTTCCTGCTCGCCTTTTTGGAAATAAAGAGAAAACAGGTGCAAGAATTGAAGTTTTTCTTCTTAGAGAATTAAATAAAGAGCAAAGGCTCTGGGACGTGTTGGTTGATCCTGCAAGAAAAATTAGAATTGGTAATAAGTTGTATTTTGGAGAAGATGATAGTTTAGTTGCCGAAGTGATTGACAATACAACTTCCAGGGGGAGAACCCTTCGTTTTCTCTTTGATGGGAATTATGATCAATTTAGATTCAAATTAAAAGAGCTTGGACAAACTCCATTACCAAAATATATAAATAGACCCCTAGAAGATGAAGACCATGAACGTTATCAAACAATTTATGCAAAACATGAAGGTGCAGTTGCAGCACCAACAGCAGGGCTTCATTTTTCAAAACATTTGTTAAAACGTTTGGAGATAAAAGGTATTGATATCGCAGAATTAACTCTTCATGTTGGGCTAGGAACCTTTAGCCCAGTAGAAGTTGAAGATTTGTCCAAACATAAAATGGATTCCGAAGAGTTAATTATTGATAATATAGCAGTTGAAAAAGTTAATAGGGCTTGGGTAGACAGGAAAAAAATTTGCGCAGTTGGGACAACAGTTATGAGAGGGCTTGAAAGCTCTGTTTCTTCTTCTGGAATGTTAAATCAATTTAAGGGATGGACTCACAAGTTTATTTTTCCACCCTATGATTTTTCCATAGCAAATTGTATGATTACAAATTTTCATACACCTAAATCTACACTTATGATGATGGTTTCTGCATTTGCTAGCACTGATTTTATTAAGCATGCATATAAAACTGCCATAAAGGAGAAATACAATTTTTACTCATATGGAGATGCAATGTTGATAATTTAGGCTTTAAAGATTGTAGTTTAGTTTTTACTGTAATATGTGAAAAATTTCAAAAAAAACATCCGCACTCTTAGCAAAGAAGAGTTACAAGATTTTTTCCTATCAAATCGGATTTCCTCATTTAAAGGAACCCAAGTTTACAAATGGCTCTGGGAGAAAGGAGTAGTTAATTTTGACGAAATGACAAATCTTTCATTATCCCAAAGATCGTTGTTGAAAAGAAAATTCATAATAAATCACGCTATAATTAATAATAAAAAATTAAGCAATGACGGGACTTCAAAATATTCTGTTAAACTTCATGACAGTTTAATAATTGAATCAGTACTAATTCCAACATCAAAAAGAGTAACAGCTTGCATTTCTTCCCAAGTAGGATGCAGCTTAGATTGTATTTTTTGTGCTACTTCAATTTTAAAACGTATGCGCAATTTGAATTCAGATGAAATTTATGATCAAATTTTATTAATGAATCATGAAAGTCTATTAAATTACAAAAGGCCAATATCTAATATTGTATTTATGGGAATGGGTGAACCACTGATGAATTACAATAATGTTTTAAAAGCAATCGAAAAATTAACCAGTAGGGAAGGACTGAAAATGTCTCCAAAAAGAATAACACTCTCCACTTCTGGTATCCCAAAAATTATAAGGAAGATGGCGGATGGGAATGTAAAATTCAAGCTTGCAGTTTCTCTGCATAGCGCTATTCAAAGTATTAGAGAAAAAATCATGCCTTTTGCGAATAAATTTCCGTTAGAAGAATTGCTCGATGCACTTATTTATTGGTATGGTAAAACAAAAAGTATTGTAACTATAGAATATATTGTTTGGGAAGGAATAAACGATAAAAAAAGAGATATAGAGGCCTTAGTAGAGTTTTGCAAAAAAATTCCTTCCAAAGTAAATTTAATTCAATATAATCCTACAGATAACTTTTACAAAAGTGAGGCCAATCAAGAAGTCTTAAATGCTTACATTGAGACTCTAAATTTCTCTAAAATAAGAGTCACATATCGAAGATCTAGAGGTAATGATATTGATGCGGCATGCGGCCAGTTAGCAAATAAAATAATCTCAAACTGAAAGTCTTTTTGTATTTTAAGATCTCTTAAAATAAATTTTAAATATAACATGAAAGTTGTCGAAAAAATCAAAAGACCAATTTATGATGAAATGGAAGTCTTTGAAAAGAAATTCTCAGACTCAATGTCTTCAAAAGTAGCACTTCTGAATAGGATAACTCATTTTATTGTAAATCGCAAGGGTAAACAAATGCGGCCTATGTTTGTTTTTCTGGTATCCAAAATGTTTGGAAAAGGTAAGATAAATGAGAGAACTTATCGTGGTGCAGCTGTTATAGAATTGATTCACACAGCTACATTAGTTCATGATGATGTTGTTGATGACAGTTATAAAAGAAGAGGTTTTTTTTCTATTAATGCATTGTGGAAAAATAAGATTGCTGTTTTAGTAGGCGACTATTTACTGTCAAAAGGATTGCTCTTGTCTATCGAAAATGAAGATTTTGACTTATTAAAAATAATATCTGTAGCTGTTAGGGAAATGAGCCAGGGAGAATTATTACAAATTGAAAAATCAAGATCATTAGATATTACTTTGGACACCTATTTTGAAATTATAAGACAAAAAACAGCTATTTTGATAGCTTCGTGTTGTGCGATTGGTGCACAGGCAGTAAATTGTAATAAAGAAGAAGTTCAGAAAATGCACAAATTTGGTGAACTAATAGGGATGTCATTTCAAATAAAGGATGATCTTTTTGATTATGGAAAACAGAAAATTGGAAAACCTGTTGGCATTGACATAAAAGAAAAAAAAATCACGCTTCCACTAATTCATGCCTTAAATAGATCTAGTAAGTCTGAAAGGCGACTTATTATCAATACAATAAAAAATGAAAATAAAAACAAAAATAAAGTTAATGAGTTAATTAAGTTGGTTAAACAAAAAGGAGGTATAGAATATGCCGAAGAGAAAATGAATTTTTACCGTCAAACGGCTCTTACAATCTTACATGAATTTCCAAAAAATGATTATCGTGATTCACTTGAACTTATGCTAAATTATGTAGTTGAGAGAAAAATATAACTTATTTTTTCTTCTCTAAATTACTTAATAAAATGATACATTTATAAAAAACACGAGTTTGATATCAAAAAAAACAATAGATGAAGTATTTCAAACAGCAAGGGTAGAAGATGTTGTAGCAGACTTTATTACATTGAAAAAAGCAGGTTCAAATTTTAAGGGACTTAGTCCTTTTTCAAATGAACGAACTCCAAGTTTCATGGTTTCACCAGTTAAACAAATTTGGAAGGATTTTAGTAGTGGAAAGGGAGGAAATATTGTTGCATTTTTAATGGAACATGAACATTTCAGCTATCCAGAGGCAATAAAATACTTAGCAAATAAATACAACATTGAGATAGAGGAGACAGTTTCCAATGAAGAGGAGAAAGAAAAAAGAAATCATTTAGAAAGTCTTTACTTGTTAAATCAATTTGCCAATGAAAATTTTTCGAAAAATCTATGGGAATCTTCTGAAGGTAAGACAATTGGTTTAAGTTATTTTAAAGAAAGAGGCTTCGATGAAAAGACCATACGTCTTTTTGATTTAGGGTATGCACTTAAAAAATACAATAATCTATATAACGAATCATTGCGCTGTGGCTATGACAAAGAGTATCTTTTAAAGACTGGGTTAGTTATGGAAAATGAAAGAGGTTATATAGATCGCTTTAGGGGTAGAGTCATTTTTCCTATCAAGAGTATGTCAGGTAGAATTCTTGGATTTGGTGCAAGAACACTAAATTCTATTCTCAATACAGCTAAGTATCTTAATTCTCCTGAAAGTGAAACCTATAGTAAAGGAGAAGTTCTGTACGGTTTATATGAGGCAAAAAAAGCGATAGTAAAAGAGGATTCATGTTATTTAGTTGAAGGATACACTGATGTCATTCAAATGCATCAAAAGGGTATTGAAAATACAGTTTCTTCGTCAGGAACTGCTCTAACAACTCATCAAATCAGATTAATTAGAAGATTAACCCAAAACATAGTTGTTTTATTTGATGGTGATTCAGCAGGACAAAAGGCAGCAATCAGAGGAATAGATTTAATTTTACAAGAAGGCATGAATGTAAGAGTTTGTTTTTTTCCTAATGGAGAAGATCCTGACAGTTACTCCAGAGCTAATCAATCAGAAAAGATAAAAGCATATCTCTACGAGGAAGCTAAAGATTTTATTCAATTTAAAATTGATCTTTTAACAAAAGAATCCGCCGGAGATCCAATAAAAAAAGCTAAAACCATTCGAGATATTGTTTCAAGTATATCAAAAATACCTGATGTTATAAAACAAGAAATTTATATTCAAGAATGCTCGGTTAGAATGAAAGTCTCTGAACAAGTTTTATCCAGTGCACTCGCTCAAGAAAAAAATAAAAAAGGGAAGCTGAAAAAAAATGAAATAGGAATTGTAAAGACTCAAGAAAACATTCATCTAAAGCAAAATTTGAATAAGTTAAATTTAAATAATCCGATTGTTAATCTTGAAAAACAGATAATAAGTATACTCATTCATTATGGGAGTGATGAAGCTTTTTTTGATGAAAGTTTAATTTTTTCTGATTCGGAAGGAAATTTAATCGAGGAATCTAAAACCATTCAATCAAAAGTTTACGAAAAGGTGTTTTTAGATTTACAACAAGATGAGATAGAAATGGTTCAGCCTGAGTACCAGTCGCTATATGCACAGATAATTGATTCTTATCAACGAGAAGGTGAAATTAGACCGGAAAAAATAATTCAACAAAAGGAAAATAAAATAGGCAATTTATTAACTGATATATTGTTATCAGATGAAGAACATCAGCTTCATAATTGGAAAAAGAAAAATATCTTTGTCAAAGATCGAAAAAGTGCTGTGGGTCAATTGGTAAGTGAAACTATTTTAACTTTTAGAAGATACCTTGTCGATCAAAAAATTCAAAATCTTGTCAAGATTGCTGAAAGTAAACCAAATAATTATAGCGAAACGGAGTTTTTAGAAGAAGTAATGCAGTATCAAAATTTAAAAAAATTACTTTCACTTAAGTTAAATAGGGTTATTTAAATTATTTGTTGATATAGCACTTGTTGATAAAGATCTATCTCATTATTTAAGCATAACTTTTTCATTAATCTGTTTTTATAGGTATTAGTTGTTTTTTTTAATTAAGCCCAAAGATTCTGCTTTTTGATTGTTTCGTTTTCCTGTCATAAGAAATCTAAGTACCTCGATTTCTCGTTTTGAAATATTTTTTTTAAACCTTTTTTTATGACGGGGATCAATATTTTTACTAATCTCAAGTTCAAAGTTAGTTGTTAAGTGGTACCCCTTTATGGTAGCACATTTAATAGCCTTAATCAATATTTTCTTATCAACTTTTTTAAACAACTATCCTGAAGCACCAGCTTTGATTAAATCAATTTGATATTTTGATTGAGATTGTGAGGTAAAAATCATAACCACAATTTTTGTGTATAGTCTTTTTAATTTTTGGATGGTTTTTTATTGTACTTCCATTTTGAAGTTTGATTTCCATTATTACCAGGTCTATAGAGTTTTCTTCTATTAAGGAAAAAAAGTCTTCGATATCCTCAAAGGCACCCACAACTCCAATTGAATTATTTTTTTTGAATTAGGCCTTTATGCCTCTCAAAACTATTAGACGTGGATCAAGTATTAGAAGTTTTAGCATACCGTTAAATTTTTACTCAATAGATCAAAGAAAATTATCTGGTATATGACACACAGGTATTGGGTTCATTTTGTGTTGATTTTTCTTGTAGAAATCTAGATATATATTGTAAACTTGCCTTTCTCTTTGATTAAAACTAGATTTAGATAATTTATTCTTTTGAGCATTCATAGCCCACTCTAACTCAACATAACTTGCTCCAATTTGATCTTCGTCAGTGCGATTGTCTTCCCACAAACCATCGGTTGGTGAAGCTTTTTGTATGGAATCAGATATATTTAGATGCTTTGCGAGTGAAAAAACCTGAGTTTTATTTAAATCTGCTATAGGACTAATGTCAACACCTCCATCCCCATATTTTGTATAAAAACCAACTCCAAAATCTTCTACTTTATTTCCAGTCCCTGCAACTAGATATTTATTTAGTGCGGCGAAATAATATAAACTTGTCATCCTCAATCTGGCGCGGGTATTCGCTAAGCTGTGAAATTGGGCATTTTCATTGTCTGTTTCGGGGAGTATACTAATGAAAGAGGAGAAAACTTTGTCTAAAGATATTCTTAATGAAGAAACATTTTTGAATTTTTTTTTCAACCATTCTGTATGATCCGAAGCCCTTGAATCTTGTGATGATTGTTGTTTGATTGGCATTTCTAAACAAAGTAATTTTAAGTCGGTTTTCGCACAGAGAGTAGAGGTTACTGCTGAGTCGATACCCCCAGAAACACCAACAACAAAACCTTGCATACCAGATTTTTTCGAATAATCCTTTAGCCAGTTTACAATGTGTTTTACTACTTTTTCTTTTGATTTCATAATTTAAATGTTAAAATTTAAATTTATATAAAATTACATTTTTGTAAATATGATAGCAAATCTAATGTCATTACGTAAAACTTTTTTTTATTATTCTCAATTGTATAGTTTTATTTTTGTTTTATTTATTTTTTTTACGTCCTGTAATAATCAAAAAAATAATGAAAATAGAAAACCAATTTCATTAACCTTTGAAAGATTTGATTTGAAATTCTATAATCAACCCTCAGGAGTTATCCCAAAATTGAAAAAAGAATATTCTTTTTTATTTCCAAAGCAATTTTCAGACAGTACCTGGATAAAAAGACAAAAAGACAGTTTACAACTAATTCTGCAGAACGCTGTTCAAAATGAGTTCCCAGATTTATCAAATATTCAAAGTGAAATAACAGATTTGTTTGAAAAAATAAATTTTCAATTCCCAAAAATTAATTTATCTAGAGTCATTTTTCTAACTAATAATGTTGATTATCAATTAAAAACGGTATACGGTGATAGCATACTTTTAATTTCTCTAGACACTTTCTTGGGATCAAATCATAATCTTTACAATGGTATTCCAAATTATATTAGAAAAGAATTAGATAGAAAATACATAATACCTCAAATATTAGAAAAATTTGCTTCATATGTCATTCCTCCTTCTAAAGAAAGAACTTTTCTTGCTAAAATATTATATGAGGGAAAAAAAATGTATCTAAAAGATAAATTTTTACCTCACTTGCAGGACAAAATAAAAATTGCTTACAGTGATGATGAAGTTAAATGGGTAAAAAATAATGAACAATTTATTTGGCAGTATTTTATAGAAAAACAAATTTTATATAAGACTGATTCAGAATTGACAGAGCGATTCATAGAACCTGCCCCTTTTTCAAAATTTTATTTACAAATTGATAATGAATCTCCGGGTAAAATAGGCGTTTGGATTGGGTGGCAAATTGTAAGAAGTTTTTTTAAGCATAATCCAGAATTTCCTCTAATTGAGTTTCTTAATCTTTCTTCACAAGAACTTTTTAATTCTTCAAAATATAAACCTAAAAGATAATGACAACAGAAAAAAAAACACAAATAATTATTGATGTTGATTTAGATGAAAATAAAATACCAGAACAAATTAGTTGGTCTGCAAAAGATGGAGGTATTTCTAATAAGCAATCAAAAGCAATATTACTTTCATTTTGGGATTCAAAAAAACAAGAAACACTTAAAATGGATTTATGGGTAAAAGATATGCCTGTTGACCAAATGAAATTGTTTTTTCATCAAACGTTTTTGTCAATGAGTGAATCATTTTATAGAGCAACGAATGACGAAAAAATGACTGCAACAATAAGAGATTTTTGTGATTATTATGCAGAGGCTTTGAAGTTAAAATAGAATTAAGCTCTCTTGTACTTATAAAATTCTGAGTTAAGAATTTTAATATACTCAAGGATTCTATCGTTTCCTGTCTTTTTTTTAGAAGATGTTACAAATATAGGGGGACTGGTATCCCACTTATTCTGAGTTAAAACATTTTTATATTTCATAATATTTGTCTCTATTGAATTTTTTTTAAGCTTATCAGATTTTGTAAAAATTATAGCAAAAGAAATGAAATTTTTATTTAGCCAAATCATAAAATCAAGATCGTAACTCTGAGGTTCGTGCCGAATATCAATTAGTAAAAATGCATTGATTAATTGTTTTCTTTTTTTAAAATAATTTTTTGTGAGATTAAGAATTTCTTTTTTTTTAGTTTTAGATAACCTAGCATATCCATAACCTGGTAGATCAACTAGATACCAGCTTTCATTTATAAGATAATGGTTAATTAAAATTGTTTTTCCTGGAGTAGATGAAGTTTTAGCTAAATTTTTCTTGCCGCATATCGAATTAATTAATGATGACTTACCTACATTTGATCTTCCAATAAAAGCATATTCTGGTAGATAACTTTGTGGACACATAGCAACATTGGTGTTGCTCATTACAAAACGACTAGAATTAATTTGCATGTTTTTTTCTAGAAATTAGAAGTTTCTAGCCAATCTTCTAGGATAGAATTAAATTCATCTGGATGCTCCATCATAGGGGCATGACCACATTTGTCAATCCAATACAAAATTGAATTGGGGAGTAATTCATGAAATTCTTCAGCGACATTTGGGGGAGTCACATTATCTTGTCTACCCCAAATTATTGCGGTAGGAATTTTTATTTTGGGTAATTCGTTAGCCATATTATGCCTTATTGCACTTTTTGCCAGTGCCAATGTGCGAATTAACTTATTTCTGTCATTAACTGTTTCAAAAACTCCATCCACAATTTCTTTACTGGCAATTTTTGGGTCAAAAAATACAGCCTCACTTTTTTTCTTAATGTACTCGTAATCTCCACGTTTTGGATAACCATCACCCATATTATTCTCATATAAGCCGGAGCTTCCTGTAAGAACGAGACCTTTTACCAATTCAGGATATTTTTTTATGAAAAGTAGACCAATATGACCTCCTAGAGAATTACCAAGTAAAATTATATCTTTAAGCTTCTTAAATGATATAAATTTGTGAAGATAATCTGACAAGGATTTTACTGATGTGTTAAGAATTGGTAATGAATAAACTGGAAGTTCAGGTATAATTACGCGGTATTTTTTATTCGGGAAATAATTCATTACCCCTGAGAAATTACTTAGTCCGCCCATTAAGCCATGGAGGATAATAATTGGTTGTCCAATACCAGATTCTACATATCGAAATTCATGTTTTTGTATTATTTTATCCATATACCCTAGTCCTGGAAAATTATAGACCAAATATAGACATTTACTAGTTAGATTATGGCTTAAATTTTAATCCAATCATTAAGATAGTAGAGTTCAGAAGTGTCAAAACTTATTAACAATGTGGTAAAATGTGGTAAAATGTGGTAAATAAAATTTATATTTGATATAAATCTTTAAAAAAAGTGGTACACCTTATTGGTTCATATGAATGTAAAGTTGACACTAAGGGTCGAGTCATGATGCCAGTTTCTTTAAAAAAACAACTTTCCAAGCTGGTTGATGAGGGTTTTGTATTGAAACGTGCTGTTTTCAACCCGTGTATTGAAATGTATCCTTTAAACGAGTGGTCAAAGCTTATGAACAAATTAAATGGGTTAAATAGATTTAACAAAAAGAATAACGATTTTATTCGTCGATTTACTGCAGGTGTTAAGAAGGTAGAGATGGACATTTCAGGAAGATTTCTTATCCCTAAAGATTTAATAAAATATGCAAGTGTAGATAAACAAATTGTAGTTTCTTCGGCAGTTAACATCCTTGAAATTTGGGACAAATTGACATATGAGAATGTAATTAATGAAGCTGCTATCAACTTTGGATCACTAGCTGAAGAAGTAATGGGTGACAAAAATGATGAATATATATCATAATTCAGTTTTAACAAATGAGGTAATAAAGGGATTGAAAATTTATCCGGGGGGAGTTTATGTTGATGTTACATTCGGAGGAGGAGGTCATTCAAAAGCTATATTAAAAAAATTAAATAGTAATGGAAAATTATTTGGTTTTGATCAAGATCCTGACTCATTTAAAAATAAAATAGATGATAGTCGTTTTGAATTAATACTTGCAAATTTCTCTTATATAACTAACTATTTAAAATTTTATCAAATAGATTATGTTGATGGAATATTAGCTGATTTAGGTGTTTCATCCCATCAACTAAATAAGAAATCTAGAGGTTTTTCAATACGCAAATCTAGCAGATTAGATATGCGGATGAATAAATCACAAACTTTGGATGCATATAAGGTAGTTAACTCGTATGATGAGAGAGCTCTAAATAATATTTTTAAAGGGTATGGGGAGTTAAGAAATGCAAAAAAAATAACACAGAATATTTTAAACTATAGAAAAAATAATGAAATAAAGACAACTTTTGATCTGATTGATGTTTTAAAACCAATAATTCCAATAAAATCAAAAAATAAATTTTTAGCTCAAATTTTTCAGGCAATTCGCATTGAGGTTAATAATGAGCTAGAAGTATTAAAATCATTTTTAAAGCAGTCCTCCGATCTGCTTAAGCCTGGCGGTCGAATTGTTTGCATATCATATCATTCACTCGAAGACCGTTATGTAAAATATTTTTTTCAAAATGGGAATTTTCATAAAAATGAGGAAAAGGATTTTTTTGGGAATCCATTAAAAGTACTTTTTAAAGTTGGTAAATTAATTATTCCATCTACAGAAGAGGTAAAAATGAACCCTAGATCTAGGAGTGCAAAACTTAGAATTGCAGAAAAAAAATGAAAAATTTAAAATTCTTCTTAAACATAGACTTTTTGATTAAAGACAATTCTTTAAAAAACTGGAAAATGATCCTTTTTATTTCAATGTTAGCTATAATTATGATTTCAAGTGGTCATAGCGCAGACAAAAAAATTTTTAAAATATCGTCACTTAATAATAACATAAAGTCTTTGAAAAGTGATTTTATTCAACTCAAGGAAGAGCTTTTGATATTAAAAAAAGAATCATCTGTTACCCAAAAATTATTATCTAAAGGTTTGGGTCCAGCGTCGCAACCACCTTTAAAAATTATTATAACTGATGGGTGATAAAAATATTTTTTTTAAGAAATTAATGTTAAGATTTTATTTTTTCACAACATTACTCACATTCTTTTCTTTTCTTTTAATTGGGAAGTTAATTTACATTCAATTTTATGAAAATAATGAAGGACTAGATATTCAACCTGATACTTTAGTGAAGAACGTTATCTTACAACCTAGCAGAGGAGATATTTTTTCTGCTGATGGAAATATCTTGGCTACTTCAATCCCAAGTTATGACTTATATTGGGATTCAATAATTCCTTCAAACAATCTATTCAATAATCAAATAAACGATTTGGCAGATTCTATATCTGTCGTAAAAAAGATACCAAGTGAAATAATTGTCAACAAACTCAGTGAAGCAAGGAAACAAAAAAATAGGTATTTATTAATTGAAAAAGGCTTGAGTTTTTCAGATTATCGAAGGTTTAAATCTTTTCCTATTTTCAAAGAAAATATTTACCGTGGAGGATTAATTGTTGAACAAGACATTAAAAGAAAAAATCCACTTGGTAAAGTAGCGGAGAGAACCATTGGTTATGAAATACAAGATAATAATGGTTCATTTTTCAGAGTTGGTCTCGAAGGAGCTTTTTCAGAATTTTTAAGGGGAAACTCTGGGCTGAGATTAAAACAAAAAATTGCTAATGGACAATGGAAACCTATTAGTGATTCAAATGAAAAGGAGCCAACAGAAGGATATGATTTACATACTACACTGGATGTGAATATTCAGGATATTGTTCACAATGCACTTCTTGCACAGCTTGAAAAATTTAAGGCTCAGCACGGAACTGCAGTAGTTATGGAAGTTGAAAGTGGCAAAATTAAAGCAATAGCAAATCTAGGAAGAACAGAAAAAGGGAAATATTTTGAAAAATTAAATTATGCTGTAGGCGAGACAAATGAACCCGGTTCAACTTTTAAGCTTATGGCTATTATTGCTGCTTTAGAAGATAATGTAATTAATGAAAAATCAATAATAGATACTGGTAATGGAGAATTGACTTTTTTCAAAAAATATAAAGTGAAGGACTCAAAAAAAGGAGGTTATGGTCTTATAACAGCAGCAAAAGCATTTGAGGTTTCTTCAAATGTGGGATTAGTCAAAATAATCTATGATAACTACAAAAATAATCCTAAAAAATTTGTAGACAGATTATATAATATGGGTCTAAACAAAACACTAAAACTTCCGATAATGGGTGAGGGTATTCCAAGAATTCCATATCCTTCAGACTCTGATTGGGACGGACTTGATCTACCGTGGATGGCATATGGATATGGAGTCAGCTTAACACCGTTACAGATTTTAGCTTTCTACAATGCTATTGCCAACAATGGTCAGTTAGTAAAACCAATGTTTTTAAGTAAAATTAGTAATAAGGGTAACTCCCCTGAAAAAACTTTTAAAAAGAAAGTTATAAACCCATCAGTTTGTTCAAAAGAAACTCTAAAAAAGGTGAGGAAAATGATGTTTAATGTTGTTGATAAAAAGTGGGGAACAGCATTTAGTATTAAAGATTCTCTACTTCAAATGGCTGGCAAAACAGGAACATGTCAGATAGATTACGACAAAAAAGAAGTTCAATACATTTCAAGTTTCGTTGGTTATTATCCTGTAAACAATCCAAAATACTCTTGTATAGTTGTCATTCACAGACCACAAAAATCAATGGGTTATTATGGCGCTGTAGTTGCAGCCCCAGTTTTTAAATCAATTGCAAAAAAGATCTATAATAACATTCCTTTAGAAATTAAAATAAGTTCAAAGGCATTGGCCAAGCTTGATAAAAATCCTAAAACAATTGAAATAAAAAATGTAGTGCCAAATGTAAGTGGTTTATCAGAAGAAGATGCAAAAAAAGTTTTAGAGAAAGTTGGCTTAAACGTTGAATTTAAAGGAGATGGAAAAGTAAAATCACAGTCCATTGAACCTGGGACAAAAGTAGAGTACAATCAAAAAATTTTAATAAAGCTTGCTTGAAAAAACTACAAGACATATTATATAAAGTACCTATTGAGGGAATTTTTGGTAATCCAAAAATCGAGATATCTTCTCTAAGTTATGATAGCAGGAAGATCCAACAAAAAGGACTTTTCATAGCTCAAAAAGGTATCCAGTTAGATGGGAATAAATTTATTTCAGAAGCCATTGATAAGGGTGCAATTGCGATAGTTTGTGAGTCAATTCCAGATTTGCCAAATAAGGACATAACTTTTATTTTAGTACATAATGCCTCCAAGGCACTTGGAATAATTTCATCAAACTTTTATTCTAATCCATCTAAAGAAATAAATTTGATTGGTGTCACTGGGACAAATGGAAAAACCTCTGTAGTATGGCTTTTACATGAATTATTCTCTAACCTAGGATTTACTAGTGGTTTAATTTCTACAGTAAAGATTAAATTTCTTAATAAGGAGTTTAAAAGTAAGCAAACTACACCTGATCCAATTTCGATTAATAATTATTTGAGACAAATGGTGGATTTGGGTTTAAAATATTGTTTTATGGAGGTTTCTTCTCATGGAATTTCTCAGAATCGGATTGAAGGACTTGAATTTTCTGGTGGAGTATTTACAAATATTTCTCATGACCATCTAGATTATCATGGTAGCTTTAAAAATTATAGAGATGCAAAAAAACAATTTTTTGATATTCTTAAAAAAAGTGCTTTTGCTTTAACAAATCTTGATGACAAAAATGGATTATTTATGCTTCAAAATACTAAAGCAAAAAAATATTCATATTCCACAAAACAAGATGCTGATTATAAATTAAAAATTCTAGAGTGTCAATTTTCTGGCATGTTATTGAAAATTCAAGATAAGGAAGTTTGGACAAATTTGGTTGGTAATTTTAATAGTCAAAATCTTTTAGCTGTTTTTGCTGTTGCAGATATATTTAATATACCAAAGCTTAGTATTTTGAAATGTATCAGTCGGTTAAAAAGTGTTGAGGGCCGTTTTCAAACATTTATTTCAAAAGATGATATTACAGTGATAATTGATTATGCTCACACACCTGATGCTCTTGAAAAAATTATGAAAACAATTAATTCAATTCGTACTCGAAATGAAACATTTATTGTTTTAATTGGTTGTGGAGGCAATCGCGACCGAGAAAAAAGGCCTGTTATGGGCAAAATTGCCTCTGAATTATGTGATAAGGTGATTTTTACATCTGATAATCCTAGAGACGAAGATCCAACTAAAATAATCTCTGAAATGATGAAAGGAGTTGCAGCAGAAAACTTTAAAAAAATTTTAAAAATAACAATTAGAAAAGACGCAATCACCATGGCAAAAAAATTAGTTAGGCAAGGGGATATTGTACTGATTGCAGGAAAGGGTCATGAATCTTATCAAGAAATTAAAGGAAACCTTTATCCTTTCAATGATCTTAAAATTGCCCAACAAATATTTTTAAAAACGGATTAGTATGTTTTATTATCTATTTGAATTTTTTGAAAAACAGTATAATCTTACAGGAGCAAGCTTATTTCAATACATAACATTTAGAGCTTCAGTTGCAGTAATATTATCAACAAGTTTTTCAATGCTTTTTGGAAAAAAATTTATTGAGTTTTTAAAGAAAAAACAAATTGGTGAACCAATTCGAGATTTAGGATTGATTGGACAAATTGAGAAACAAGGAACACCTTCTATGGGAGGGTTAATAATAATCTTTGGAACTTTACTACCTGTATTACTGCTGGCGAAACTTAATAATATTTATATTTTATTATTGATTTCAACTATTTTATGGATTGGTTTTATTGGATGGCTTGACGATTACATCAAAATTTTTAAAAAAAATAAAAAAGGTTTAAAAGGAAAATTTAAAATTTTTGGACAAATCCTACTTGGGGCTTTTGTAGGCACAATTCTTTTCTTTCACCCGCAGGTAACTGTTAGAACTCAAGCAAAATCAAACATTAATCAAATTGAAAATAAATCAACAAAATTTAGTAAAAATATCAAAGCTAGTTTAACAACAATTCCATTATTTAAAAATAATCAATTTGATTACTACAGTCTAATTAAATGGTCTGGTTTAAACAAAAAATATACCTGGCTAATTTTTATTCCAATAGTAATTTTTATAATTACTGCAGTTTCTAATGGAGCAAATCTGACAGATGGTATTGATGGACTAGCAGCTGGAAGCTCAGCTATTATTGTTTTTGTTTTAGCAATATTTTCGTTCGTATCAGGTAATGTAAATTTCGCATCTTATTTGAATATTTTATACATACCTAATGTTGGTGAAATAGTAGTTTTCATATCAGCATTTTTAGGGGCTTTAATTGGTTTTTTGTGGTTCAATGCTTATCCAGCTGAAATTTTTATGGGTGATACAGGAAGTCTCACAATTGGAGCTCTAATATCAGTTATTTCAGTTATAATTAGAAAGGAATTACTTATTCCGCTCCTCTGTGGTATTTTTTTCATAGAAACACTATCTGTGATTTTTCAAGTAAGCTATTTTAAATACTCAAGATTTAAGACAGGTAACGGAAAACGAATTTTTAAAATGGCACCATTACACCATCATTACCAAAAATTAGGTTTTCATGAAAGTAAAATAGCTGCAAGATTCTTGATTTTGGGTATTGTACTAGCAGTTTTAACAATAGTCACACTTAAACTTAGATGATGGACAAAAAAATAGCAGTTTTAGGTGCAGGTGAAAGTGGAGTTGGAGCAGCAATTTTAGGGAAAAAAAAGGGATATGAGGTATTTCTTTCTGAGAAGGAAAATATCAATAAAGAACTTAAGAAACTTCTTTCTAAAGAAGGAATTAAATGGGAGTGTGGTCAACATTCAATAAAGAATTTAATTTCGGCCGATTATGTTGTAAAAAGCCCTGGAATTCCATCGGATACCCCAATTATTAAATTGCTAAGAAAGAAGCGGAAAAATATAATTTCTGAAATTGAGTTCGCAGCATTACATACTTCTGCAATTTTGATTGGAATTACAGGTACGAACGGTAAAACTACAACTACACTTTTAACATATCATATACTGAAAGGAGCTGGTTTTAATGTTGGTATTGCAGGTAACATAGGAAAGAGTTTTTCTTTACAGGTTGCTAAAATGAATTATGATATATATGTACTTGAGATAAGTAGTTTTCAACTTGATGATATAAATAAATTTTCTCCTCACATTGCAGTAATTACAAATGTAACCCATGATCATTTGGATCGTTACAATTTTAAGTTTAAAAATTATATAAGTGCCAAATTGAAAATTATTAAAAATCAATCTAAAAAAGACTTTTTTCTTTTCAATTCAGAAGATCCATTATTAATGGCAGCACTTAAAAATGTAAAAATTAAATCAAAAAAAATTCCAATGTCTGAAACACCAATAAATGAGGGTGTATATATAGAAAATGAAAATTTTATTGTTAAACAAAAAGACAAAAAAACTATGATAAACTTTGCAAATTTTACTTTAAAAGGGCGACATAATTTGTTAAATGCTATGGCTGCATCTACAGTCGCAAGCATATTAGAAATTAGTAAAGATTCCATAAGGGACAGCCTAACCCACTTTAAAGGAGCCCCACACAGAATGGAAAAAGTACTTACCATTCAAAGAGTTGAATATATTAATGATTCTAAAGCAACAAATGTTAATGCCACTTTTTTTGCACTAGATAGTATATACACTCCTATAGTTTGGATTGTAGGAGGAGTTGATAAAGGTAATTTTTATGAGTCTCTTTTGCCATTGGTAAGAAAAAAAGTGAAAGCAATAATATGTATAGGGGTGAATAATGAGAAATTAAATAACACTTTTGAAAATATAGTTGAAATTTTCGTAGAAACCCAATCAATGATTGAAGCAGTGAAAATAGCAAATAGGATAGCATTAGCTAGAGATACTGTCCTACTTTCGCCGGCTTGCTCAAGTTTTGACTTATTTAAGGATTTTAAAGATAGAGGTAATCAATTTAAAAAAGCAGTAAGAAATTTGTAACTAATGTTAGAATTATTAAAAGGAGATAAGGTTTTGTGGGGTATATTGGCATTATTGGCAATATTTTCATTTTTACCAATTTTTAGTTCAAGTACCAATTTAGTTTATGTTGTCGGCAAGGGCACCCCCTGGGGGTATTTCTTCAAGCATTTTATTATAATAGCGGTGGGATTCTTGTTGATGTTTTCAATTCATAAAATACCATATGACTATTTCAAGGGGATTTCAATCCTTATGATTCCTGTTGTCATACTTTTACTCATATATACTTTATCTCAGGGAACATTAATTTCTGGTGCTAATGCAAGCAGATGGATTAAAATTCCTATTATAGGTGTAAGTTTTCAAACTTCAACTTTTGCGTCAGTAGTCTTAATGGTTTATTCTGCTAGATATCTATCAAAATTAAAAACAGAAAAACTAAGTTTTAAAAGTTCATTTTTACAATTTTGGTTTCCCGTATTTATTATTGTCCTTTTGATTTTACCTTCAAATCTATCAACAGCTATTCTTTTATTTAGCATGGTTTTAATGTTAGCTTATTTAGCATGCTATCCTATAAAATATCTTGTCAGTGTTATAATTTTTGGATTAATATCTTTATTTATTTTTATAAGTATTGCTAAGACTTTTCCAGAAATTTTTCCCAACAGAATTGATACTTGGGTAAATAGAATTGAAAATTTTAAGACTGGTGAAAGCAGTGATGGAAATTATCAATTATCTAGAGCAAAAACTGCGATAATAAGCGGTAAAATTTTTGGACTAGGAGCTGGAAAAAGTAGGATGAAAAATTTTTTACCACAAAGTTCCTCTGATTTCATTTATGCAATTATTGTAGAAGAATTTGGACTCGTTGGGGGTACTGCACTTATTTTACTATATCTTTTGTTATTGTATAGGATAGTGGTAATTTCTTACAAGGCAAAAAGCTCGTTTGGTAAATTGACTGTAATTGGCTTAGGAATCCCAATAATAACTCAAGCATTTGTTAATATTGGTGTAGCCCTTGAAGTCCTTCCAGTTACAGGCCAAAATCTTCCAATGATAAGTAGTGGCGGGACATCAGCTTGGGTAACCTGCATAGCAATGGGAATTATTTTAAGCGTTAGTTCCAATGTTAAATCTAATTATGATCTGAAAGTTGAAAATAATAATCCTTTAATAGTTTTAAGTGAAATCCCATAAGTTTATTATATCAGGTGGTGGCACGGGTGGTCATATCTATCCGGCTCTAGCAATTGCCAATGGAATTAAGGACAATTATAAAAATCCAAAAATACTATTTGTTGGGGCTAGAGGGAAAATGGAAATGGATAAAATACCAGAACAAGGTTATCCAATTGTAGGACTTTGGATTAGCGGAATTAAAAGGTCGCTATCACTATCTAATTTATTGTTTCCTTTTAAATTATTTATAAGTTTAATACACTCTTCACTAATTATCAGAAAATTTAAACCCGATTTGATTATTGGAACTGGCGGATTTGCAAGTGGTCCACTTCTACAAGTTGCTGCATGGTTAAATTATCCAACTCTTATTCAAGAACAAAACTCTTATCCAGGAATTACTAATCGTATTTTGGGAAAAAATGTAGACCGTATTTGTGTAGCTTTTGATTGTATGGAGAAATTCTTTCCTCAATCCAAAATTCGAATCACAGGAAATCCAATCAGAGATTATATTGTTAAAATTAAATCAAACAAAATTTCAAAAAATTTTTTTGATTTGGATTTAGATAAGAAAACTTTAGTAATTATTGGAGGTAGTCTTGGCTCTGAATGTATTAACAACCTAATTAAATCTGAATTAGAATATATAAAGAGTTTTGGACTTCAAATTATATGGCAATGTGGATCTCTTTATTATGAGAAGTTTAAGTCATTAAGTTCAAAAAAAGTAATAATAAAACCTTTCATTAATCATATTGACCACTTGTATGGTGCAGCTGACTTCATAATATCCCGTGCTGGAGCTGGAAGTATCTCTGAATTAAGTTGTGTTGCTAAACCGTCATTGCTTATTCCTTCGCCAAATGTTTCTGAAAATCACCAATTACATAATGCTAGGGTTTTAGCAAAAAAAAAAGCTATTCTACTTATTCAAGAGAAGGATCTTGATAAAAAGTTCAAAGCTATTTTTTCACAACTTGTGATGGACAAAAGAATGCAAAAAGAAATGATAAAAAATTTGAAAAGTTTCGCTTTACCTGATGCTACAAAAAATATTATAAAAGAAATCAAAGATATTTTATGAAAACAAACTTCCAACACACATATTTTTTTATTGGCATTGGAGGTGTTGGGATGTCAGCACTTGCGAGACTTTGTTTTAATTTAAGACACGAAGTATATGGATATGATAGATATTCCTCTGATATCACGAAAGAACTAATTGCAGAAGGAATTAAAGTTATTCATGACAATTCTTTGGATGCTTTGCCAGACTTTTTGTTTAAAAAACATGTTAGAGTAATTTATTCCTCTGCAATAGCATTAAGCCATCCTCAGTTAATGTTTTATATTAAGCAGGGAAATATAGTTATGAAACGTTCAGAGTTTCTAGCCTTGTTATGTAAGAATAAAAGAACCCTGGCAGTAGCTGGTACACACGGTAAGACTACAACATGCTTAATTCTGACACACATTTTTTTGAAAACTAAAAAATCATTTACATCTTTAGTAGGAGGATTCCTTGAGAATAATACCTCTAACTTAATAAAAACCGGATTAGATACATTTATTGTTGAAGCAGATGAATATGATAGATCTTTTTTACAATTATATCCAACTTTTGCTTGTATTACGTCTATAGATCCAGACCATTTGGATGTATACAAGACAAAAAAAGAATTTATAAATGCATTTATTCAATTTTCAAACCAAGTTGACAATGAGTTAATCTTTTCTCATGGACTCCCTTTTAATGGAATTACATTTGGAATTGATGTTTCTGCTGATTATCGAGCAACAAACTTGAAGAAAGTCAAGCATGGGTATAGATTTGATTTAAATACTCCCAATGATAAATTTAATGGTATTCGCTTAAATTTAATTGGAAGGCACAATGTTATGAATACAATTGCTGCAATAGCAATGGCTGAACAAACAGGTTTAAAAACATGTGATTTTATTTCTACTTTGGAAAACTTTCCTGGGGTTTATCGAAGAATGAATATTTACCAATTGAATGATTCCATAATTATTGATGATTACGCACATCATCCATCCGAAATTCAGAGCATATACAATACTATTAGGAACTTTTATCCATCTTATAAAAATTGTGTTGTCTTCCAACCACATTTATATTCAAGAACTAGGGACTTTATGAAAGAATTCTCGTTTGTGTTAAGCAAGTTTGATGAGGTAATTTTGTTAGATATATACCCAGCAAGAGAGGAGCCTATTGAAGGGATAAATTCAAAAATTTTATTGGATAATATATCTCAAAGGAAAAAGCGATTAATGGAAAAAACAAAAATTAATTCGCTAATTAAAGAAAGTGAGCCTAAAATTTTTGCTATTCTAGGGGCAGGTGATATTGGACTTGAAGTTAAAAAGTTAAATCTTGAAAAAATCAAAAATTGAAAAAGAATAAACACATCTTATTTTTAATATCAATGTGTCTGCTTTTTGTTACATGCTTATGTGTTTCAAATATTAATCATGGTTTAAAAAAAGTATTGAAGCTTGAAATATTGCACACACACAGACCACTATTTTTGAAAGACTCTTTAGTTAATAAATTGTTAACACAAAATCTATCCAACAAGTTAGTCATGAGTAAAGATAGTTTAGATTTGAATTTACTTGAAAATCAGATGAGTAGTATACCTGAGATCAAAAATGTTCAAACTTATATAACTCTTGAAAATAAATTATTTTTAAGCATCACCGAACGAGAGCCACTTTTTAAAGTGGAATCGTCACCACCAAGATTTTCTGATTTGAATGGAAAACTGTTTAGATTTAAAACAATTGACTCTTTATATATCCCATCTTTAGAGACGAGTTCTTCAACAATATCAATTAGTTTAACAGCCAAATTTATAAAAAAGCTCTTAGCGGATCCATTTTTAAATAGAGAGCTTGAAAAAGTTTATTTGAAAAATAATAAGTATCAAATAAAATTAAAGTCTTACAACTTTAAAATAATTTTTGGAAAACCTACAAGAATTGCTAAAAAAATTAAAAAACTGAAAGTATTTTGTACACTTATCAATGATAAGGATAGTATAAACAATTATACAAATATTAATCTGAGCTACATGAAGCAAATCGTAGCATTAACCTCATGATGTTTATGGAGCAATTAAATTTTTCAGTCGGACTTGACATTGGTACTACTAAAATTGTTGCATTAGTAGGGAAAAAAAATGAATATAATAAAGTTGAAATTCTGGGTCTTGGAAAATCAAAGAGTCTCGGAGTGCACAGGGGAGTTGTAAACAATATAACTCAGACTATACAATCAATCCAGAAGGCCATTGATGATGCAAATTCTAATTCGGGGTGTGTTATTAATGATGTAGTTGTTGGTATTGCTGGTCAACATATAAGGAGTATTCAACACAGTGATTATATTACAAGAGAAAATCCTGAATCAGTTATAAACGATGAAGATATCCAAAGATTGATTCAGCAAGTGTATAAATTGGTAATGCTACCAGGGGAAGAAATCATACATGTATTACCTCAAGAATATAAAGTCGATGGGCAAGGCGAAATAAAGGAGCCTATAGGAATGCACGGTGGTAGATTAGAAGCTAATTTTCACGTAGTTGTTGGTCAGGTCTCATCAATTAAAAATATTGGCAGATGTATAAAAAGTGCTGGTTTGAGTATGGCTAGTATTACTCTTGAACCTTTAGCTTCCTCTAAAGCAGTATTAAGTTTTGAAGAAAAAGAAGCTGGTGTTGCACTTATAGACATAGGTGGAGGTACAACAGATCTAGCAATTTTCAAAGATGGTATTATAAGACATACAGCAGTAATACCATATGGTGGAAATGTAATTACTGAGGACATAAAAGAGGGTTGCTCAATCATTGAAAAACAAGCCGAATTGCTTAAGATAAAATTTGGATCTGCATGGCCAGGAGAAAATCGTGACACTGAGATTGTCTCTATACCAGGATTACAAGGACGTGACCCAAAAGAAATTTCATTAAAAACTCTCTCAAAAATTATAAATGCTCGAGTTGTTGAGATTATTGAACAAGTTTTTTTAGAAATTAAAAATTACGGACACAGTGACCAGAAAAAGAAGTTGATAGCTGGAATAGTTTTGACTGGTGGGGGTAGTCAACTTAAACACCTTAAACAACTTGTAGAATATGTTACAGGAATGGATACTCGTGTTGGATATCCTAGTGAACATCTCGCTGGAAGTACTATTGATACAGTATCTAGTCCACTTTTTGCTACTTCGGTTGGTTTACTGATGAACGCTCTTGAAGACATATTGACAGAAAAAAATGAAAGTAATTATCAAAATAAAGTTTCTCATTTAGAAAACGAACAAAAAAAAGATAAGTTTTCAAAACAAAGAAAATCGATTTTAGACCGTTTTGGAGATAAACTTAAAGAATTTTTAGACAATGCTTAATAATATGAAAGATGTATAACGAAGAAAATAAGGCAATTAATTTTGATTTACCTAAAAACCAAAGTAATGTCATAAAAGTAATTGGTGTTGGTGGAGGTGGAAGTAATGCAATAAATTATATGTTTCTCCAAGGCATTAAGGGTGTTGATTTTGTTATAACTAATACAGACGCCCAGGCACTTACAGAAAGCGGAGTCCCAATAAAAGTCCAATTAGGAGCAAGCCTTACGGAGGGTCTAGGTGCGGGAGCGAATCCTGAGGTTGGTGCATTGGCAGCAAAAGAAAGCGAGGATCAGATTAAAAGTATTTTATCAACACAGACCAAAATGATTTTTATAACTGCTGGAATGGGAGGTGGAACAGGAACTGGTGCAGCACCAATTATTGCAAAGATGGCTAAAGAAATGGATATTCTTACTGTTGGTATAGTAACCATGCCCTTTCAATTTGAGGGTCGTCTTAGACTAGATCAAGCACAAAGAGGACTTGAAAAGCTAAAAGAAACAGTCGATGCTTTAATAGTAATAAACAATAATAAGTTAAGAGAGGTTTATGGAAATCTTGGATTTAAATCAGGATTTGCAAAAGCAGATGAAGTGTTGGCTACAGCAGCTAGAGGTATAGCTGAAGTTATCACACATCACTATACCCAAAATATTGATTTGAAAGATGCTAAAACTGTTCTTACTAACTCAGGTACTGCAATAATGGGTTCAGCCTCTGCTTCTGGAAGTAATAGAGCTCAGGAAGCCATAATTAAAGCTCTTGATTCACCATTATTGAATGATAATAAAATTAGTGGATCTAAAAATGTTTTGTTATTGATTGTTTCAGGTTCTGACGAAATTACAATAGATGAAATTGGTGAAATAAATGATTATATTCAAACAGAAGCAGGTAATCAGACAAACATTATAATGGGCGTTGGAGAAGACGAAAACTTGGGCAATGAAATATCAGTTACCATAATAGCGACTGGATTTGCCCAAGAACAACAAAATGAGATATCAAATACTGAAGCAAAAAAAATCATTCATTCATTGGAAGATGATCAAAAAATTGTTCATAATTTAAGCGATGAAAATGATAATCATGTAATTAATGATTATGTTAATGAAACACCAATAGCAAATGAAGAAAATTTTGTAGAAAAAAAGCAAACAAATTCAGAGGAATTAATTCCAATGAATCCAATTTTGTATAATATTGAGGTTGACTTTGAGAGTCTTGACTATTCCTCTAATTTGAATGATTTTGAAATACAGAATGATGAATTTTACAAAAACTTTAAAAATACTAGTATAGATGAAAAACTTTTTGAGCCTAATTTCGATTCCGTAACTGAAGAGGATAATGAATCTGATTCTAATAAGACTGCTGAAATAACAACAGACCCTAATTACGATTCAAATGCTGAAAAAGACTTCATATTTAATGATTTAGATCAATCTGCATTTAGTATAGATGTCATTGACCCCGAAATAGTTGATTACAATGATCAGGTTAAAATTGACTTTAACAAACCTATTTCTAATGTTAACGCAGAAAGTGATGCTTTTGAAGAAAATATTTTTAAAAAAATAGATTTTGACGATTCAACTCTAGAAGTGAAATTTGAAGCTAAAAGCGATAAAGAAACTACACACTTAGAAAATTCAAATTTATATGAAGAAACTGATAAAGAACCTGCTATTGATTCTCAAATAAACAATTCATTAGACAAAACAATTGATGACACTGTATCTTTTGAATCTAAAAAGAGAAAGGCTCACTTGGAAAAATTTAATCATAAGTTTTCAAACCAATATCAAAAAATTGATAAACTGGATAAAGAACCAGCATATAAAAGAAAAGGAATTAAGATTGAGAACACATCAACGCACGTTCCTTCAAGATTATCTATTGATAATGACAGTAATGACGATTTACAAATAAGATCAAATAATTCATTTTTACACGATAACGTTGACTAATTATGGGCATTTTAGAAAATTTAAATTTAGAATTAAAAAATGCAATGAAAACTAAAGATAGTTTAAAACTTGATTCACTCAGAGCAATTAAATCCGCCATTTTACTCGCTCAAACCTCTAAGAATTCTAAAGGATCGCTTAGTGAATTTGATATTATTAAACTTTTGCATCGACTCGTAAAACAACGAAGAGAGAGTGCAAAAATATATAAGGAACAAGAGCGTTATGACTTGGCTGAACCAGAAGATTTACAGGCAGAAATTATAAGCTCTTATTTACCAGAACAATTATCAGAGGACGAAATACTCATAGTTGTTAGAGAAACAATTACAGAAATAAAAGCTACAGGCATGAAGGATATGGGAAAAACTATTGGAATGATAAATAAAAAAATTAGTGGTAAAGCAGAAGGAAAACTAATTGCTTCTCTTGTGAAAAAAGAACTTTTAAAATAAATTTACATTTACAGGAGCAATATTCAATAAATTAGTTTTTAAAATATTTGTAATTTAATAAACGGTGTTAAAGATACTTTTTTGGAGAGTAGGGCTCAGTAGTTCAACTGGATAGAATATCAGATTTCGGCTCTGAGGGTTGGGGGTTCGAATCCTCCCTGGGTCACATTTTATAATTTTAATTTGTTTTAATAATTCAATCTCTTTCAGGCTTTTTAAATTTTTAAATAAATAATCTAATTCATTGGACTTATCACTGAAGATCGACATTAAAGAGGCAAAGAGATTACTTAAAGTTTATTATAATCTAGATGGTCTAATATGCTCACTGCCCGGTGAAACAGACCAGAATTTTAAAGTAGAAACAAAAACTAAATCATATATATTAAAGATAACCACCGATTCTTATAATAACAATTTTTTTGATTTTCAACATAAGCTTCTAATTCATCTTAATGGTTTTAATGCTCCTAATCAAATAAAAAGTGTCGAGGGTAGTCCATATGTTTTATTAAACAATAATGGGAAAAGGCTGTGTTTACGATTACTCGATTGGATCTCAGGAAGAGTATGGCAAAAAGTCAATCCGAAAACCAAAGAATTAAGATACAAATTGGGAGTGTGCTGCGGAAGTGTAACTCAAAAATTATTATCATTTACTCACCCTTTTTCAAATAGAAAATTTGATTGGGACATTGCACAATCTATGTGGGTAAATGAGTACATAAGTATTTTCAATAGTGGTCAAAAAGTTATAATTAAATCTTTTGTAGATCATTTTAAGAAAAATTATAAAGAGTATAAAAACTTAAAAAAAAGTGTAGTACACAATGACGCAAATGATTACAATATTGTTGTTAATCATAATTATTTGAGTCCAAACGTTGTGTCCCTTATTGATTATGGAGATGCTATTTATACACAAATAATTAATGATCTTGCAATTACATGTACATATGCAATTATGAATGTTGAAGATCCACTTGATGCTACCATTCCAATTATTAAGGGTTATCATCTAAGCAATCCACTTGGTGAAAATGACTTAAAGTATCTATACAATCTTATTGGTATAAGGCTAATAGTTTCAATTACTAAATCAATGATTAGTAGATCTAAATTCCCTTTGAATGATTATTTACGAATAAGTGAAAAGTCTGCTTGGAAATTACTAAAAAAATGGGCAGTAGTAAATTCTGAATTTGCACATTATAGGTTTCGAGAGGCATGTGATTTTGAGCCACATCCTAATTACTTGAATTTTTTAAAATGGACTAAGAATAACAAAATATCTTTTTCAACACTTTTTCCTTCTATATCAAAAACTAAGGTATATAACTTAGATTTAAGTGTTGAGAGTACATGGGTTGGAAGAAAAGAAGAATTTGATGATTTAGAGATTTTCCAACATAAAATAGCATTGATTCAGAAAAAATATCCAAACAAGATTATAGCCGGTGGATATTTAGAAAGCAGGCCGATATATACCTCTGTTAAATATGATAGGATTGGCAATGAAGGAAACGAAAAAAGATGTCTTCATCTTGGTTTGGACTTTTGGCTTCCAGAAAAAACACCAATACATCTACCTTTTGATGGTGAAATAGTAATAGTATCAAATGATATTGGGGAAAAAACTTTCGGACCAATGTTAGTTGTAAAACATAAAAATAAAAACTCTTCTTTCTACACTCTCTATGGTCATTTAAGTTCAAAATCATTAACTAAAATTCACGTAGGTGATAAATTGAAAAAGGGAGATTGTTTGGGTTGGATTGGAGATTTAAATGAAAATGGTAATTGGGCATCACATCTTCATTTTCAAATATTACTCACCTTACTCGATATGGGGGATAAATTTCCAGGGGTAGGTTATCATAAGCATTTAAAGTCTTGGAAGTCAATCTGCCCAAATCCTGATTCAATTTTTTTAAAACCTGCTTCAGCATCATCACCAAATTATGGTCTAAAAAATATAATCACTGATAGGCAAAATAGTTTAGGTAAAGGATTATCTCTTCAATACAAAAAACCACTACATATTGTAAGAGGTGAGGGAATATATTTAATTGACAGGGATGGAAGAAATTATTTGGATATGATAAATAATGTTGCTCATGTAGGACATGAACATCCAGAAGTCGTAAGAGCAGGGCAATTGCAAATGGGCCAGCTTAATACAAATTCCCGTTATTTGCATCCCAATATCACGCAATTAGCAAAGAGTTTAATTGCTACTTTTCCCTCAGATCTATGTATTGTTCACTTTGTAAATTCTGGTAGTGAAGCAAATGAGCTAGCTCTAAGAATGATAAAAACGGTTACGGGATCAGATGATATTTTAGTTTCAAAATATGGTTATCATGGTAATACTAAAAGCTGCATTGATATAAGTTCATATAAATTTGATGGTAAAGGCGGAGAAGGAAAGCCAGAATATACTCATGTTTTTCCTATACCTGACATGTTTAGAGGGATTTATCGTGGAGAGAATACCGCTACCAACTATGTAAAGGAGATAGAAGTTCAAATAACTTCGCTAAAAAAGAAAAAAAGAAAGTTAGGTGGATTGATTATAGAACCTATAATATCTTGTGGTGGACAAGTAGAATTACCTAAAGGATTTTTATCTAAAGCATTTGATTTAGTTAAAAAGGAAAATGGAATATGTGTTGTCGATGAAGTTCAAACAGGGTGTGGTAGGGTAGGTTCTCATTTTTGGGGCTTTCAATTACATAATGTTATTCCTGATATAGTCACAATTGGAAAACCACTTGGAAACGGTCATCCTGTTGCAGCAGTTGTTTGCACAAATGAAATTGCGAATAAATTCAACAATGGGATGGAATTTTTTAACACATTTGGTGGAAATCCTGTCTCATGTGCAATTGCAAATAAAGTATTGGAAATTGTTCAAAATGAAAAACTTCAAGAGAATGCTTTTAAAGTGGGAAATTTTTTAAAAAAGGGAATTAAAAAATTGACAAAAAATTCAACTAATTATTTCAATATAAGAGGTCAAGGACTTTTTCTTGGTATTGAATTTATTGATAAAAATCTCTTACCCCAGGCTGAAAAGGCAAACTATGTAGTTGATAGAATGAAATTTTTTGGTATACTTCTAAGTACTGACGGACCAGATAAAAATATTATAAAAATAAAACCTCCTCTTATTTTTTCGATAGATAATGCAAAATTCTTTTTAAAACTGTTCTCTAAAATAATAAATGAAGATTTCATTACGAAATGATTAAAAGCGTTGTAATTGAAAGAATTAATTTTTTTTGTAACTTAGTTTAACAAATTACAAACAATGAATGAATTAGTTATTGTACTTATCGGTGCAGTTATCATAGTCGGGGGTGTTATTTTATATGCAGTTATTTCAACAGCAACTGGACTTGAGGAAGACGAAAATCAAAATTATATACCAGATTGGATTGAAAGAAGGTTTCCAAAAATTTTCAAGGGCAGTAAGGATCTTGATAAATAGTTCACTTATATTCAAATCAATTAACCTACCATTTACTTTTATAAATATTCATTCTGTATGAAACCCTTAGGTGTATTTATTTTATTTTCAACACTATTTGTAAACCAACTATTTGCCCAAACTCAGGAAAACCTCTGGGTTTTTGGAGCTAATACATCTTTCATTAATCTTCAAGGCGACAATAATGATAAAGGAATAAACTTTGGTCTACCCGCAATAAGTTTAAGTCGTTATCTGGGTGGGGGTATTTCAATAGGAGGTCAAACCTCTATCGCTGATGTAGATAACCTTTCAACATCCTATAGTTACAGATCATTGGATGGCTTTGTGAAAATCAATTTCGCTCAAGGTAAATTTATTCCAAGTTTAATTGGTGGTTATGGTTTTTCCCAATTTGCTGACGGACTTGAAAGAGAGGGATTTTTTCCTTCAACTGAAACAAGTAGAACCGTATTCGGTGGACTTAAGTTTTCAATTTATTTAACAAACAGATTAGCAATAAATCTTCAATCAACTTACCGTTCAATGAATGAAAATGACGGTTTTGATCATTTACAGCACAATTTAGGTATTAGCTTAGGCTTTGGTTCAAATGATTCAGATAAAGATGGAATATCTGACAAAAAGGACAAATGTCCGTCAGTACCCGGATTAAAAAAATATGATGGTTGTCCTGATACTGATGGTGACGGAATTATTGATAAAGATGACAAATGTCCTGAGGTAAAAGGATTAGAAAAATTTGACGGATGTCTAGACTCAGATAACGATGGTATTCCCGATCCTGAGGATGCGTGCCCCAACAAAAAAGGAACAAATGAAATGAAAGGTTGCCCTGACACTGATGGAGATAGTGTTCCGGATAACATTGACAAATGTTTAGACGAAGTAGGTCCAATCGAAAACGATGGTTGTCCTTGGACCGATACCGATGGAGACGGCGTTATTGATAAAGATGACTTATGCAAAGACGAGAAAGGGACCATGGAAAATAATGGATGTCCAGTATTATCAAATGAAATTGTAAAAACTTTAAATGAATTTGGATCACGAATCAATTTTCCAGCAAACAGTTTTCAAATAATTGGACGTAAAACCATTGAAAATCTAATAAACATAAAAAATCTTTTAGAAGAAAATATTGATGGAAACTTGTTAATTGAGGGTTATTCTTCATCAGATGGAGATGAACAATACAACACTCAATTATCAATAAATAGAGCAGAAGCTGTTAGGGATTATTTAATAAAACTGGGTGTTGCTCCAGAAAGACTTGATATAAAAGGTTATGGAGTGGAAAATCCGCTTGGAGATAACGAGAGTCGAGAGGGAAGAGCAATAAATAGAAGAGTACAATTTAAATCTAATTAAGACTTTTTAATTTCTCAATGTTTATTAGAGGATCCGGTGCACTAAAAATATAATTACCAGTTACTAAAACATCTGCACCACAAGAAATTAATTCATTCGCATTGATATCATTTACACCACCATCAATTTCAATAAGACATCTGTTGTTTTTATCATCAATTAATTGTTTTAATTCACGTACTTTATTATAAGTGTTCTCAATAAAGGTTTGCCCTCCAAAGCCAGGATTTACAGCCATTAAGCACACTAGGTCAATATCTACTATAGCATCAGCTAGCAAATTTATATTTGAGTGTGGATTAAGAGCTACACCTGCTTTCATACCGTAATCTTTAATTTTTTGAATACTTCGATGTAGATGATTACAAGCCTCATAATGTACAGTTAGTATTTTAGTACCTAGATTTGAAAATATTTCAATGTAACGATCTGGTTCCATTATCATTAAATGGATGTCAAGAGGTTTTGATGCGACTTTTGAAATAGATTCTACCACAGGCATACCAAAAGAAATGTTTGGAACAAATAATCCATCCATTATATCTAGATGAAACCAATCTGCTTTTGAGCTATTTATCATTTTTATGTCACGCTCTAAATTACCGAAATCAGCGGCAAGAATTGAAGGTGCAACTTTAACTGACATTTTTTATAAATAGAGTATAATATAAATAATTTAGTCAAAAAGAATTTAACCTAAGTAAGTTTTTAAGATTTTACTCCGTGAAGTATGTTTTAATCTTCTTATAGCTTTTTCTTTTATCTGTCTGACTCGCTCTCTCGTTAAATCAAAAGTTTCTCCTATTTCTTCTAATGTCATAGCGTGTTGATTTGCTAGTCCAAAATATAAGCGAACAACATCGGCTTCTCTTGGAGTAAGGGTTTCGAGTGCTCTTTCGATTTCAGTCCTCAGTGATTCATGTAATAGTGTTTTATCTGGATTAGGAGATTCACCACTATTTAGTACATCATAGAGATTTGAATCTTCTCCTTCGACTAATGGGGCATCCATTGAAACATGCCGACCTGAGTTTTTTAAAGATTCTTTTACATCATTAATGGTCATATCTAATTCTTTTGCAATTTCTTCCGCTGAAGGTGCACGTTCGTGTGCTTGCTCCAAAAATGCATAAGTTTTATTAATCTTATTTATCGATCCAATTTTATTTAATGGCAATCGAACTATCCTAGATTGTTCAGCTAAAGCTTGTAAAATAGATTGACGAATCCACCATACTGCGTAAGAAATAAATTTAAAACCTCTTGTTTCGTCAAATCTTTGAGCTGCTTTAATTAATCCTAAGTTACCTTCATTTATTAAATCCGGGAGGGTTAACCCTTGATTTTGATATTGTTTAGCTACAGATACTACAAACCTGAGATTCGCTTTTGTGAGTTTTTCAAGGGCAATTTGATCACCTGCTTTTATTCGCTGTGCTAATTCAACTTCTTCTTCAGCTGTTATTAAATCAACTTTACCTATCTCTTGAAGATATTTATCAAGTGAAGCTGTCTCTCGATTTGTAACTTGTTTAGTTATTTTAAGTTGCCTCATATTAAAAATTAATTAAATGATATCTATATAACGTTTAAAACAAAATAATGTTTCAAAAATTTAAAATTTTTAATCTTTCCTTTCTGGTTTTGGGAATAAAGCTTTTCGGGATACTTTCTCTTTTCGTGTTCTTGAATCAATTCCAAAATATTTAACTTCCAAAACGTCTCCCATTTTGACTACATCAGTCACATTTTCGGTTCTTTCCCAAGCAAGTTCACTTACATGAAGTAGAACCTCATTACCAGGTGCCTGAGTATATTCAACCACAGCTCCAAAATCTAGAATCTTAATTACTTTCACTTCATATTTGTTTCCGACCTTGGGTTTAAATGTAATTGAATCAATTTTCGATTCCACCAAAGCTATTCCTTTTGGTGATGTTCCCAGTATTTCAATAATTCCTTCTTCTGTTTTTGGATCTTCATTCACTACAATCGTGCAACCTGATTCTTTTTGTAGTTCTTGAATAACTTTACCCCCCGGCCCAATTAAAGCACCAATATATTCATTCGCAATTCTGCGATAAATCATTTTTGGAGCATGATCTTTTACATTCTCACTTGGTGAAGATATTGTATTTGTAATATGCTCTAATATTTCTAATCTTCCTTTTCTTGCCTGTTCCAATGCTTCAGTCAAAACATCAAAACTTAATCCTTTGATTTTGATATCCATTTGGCAAGCAGTTATACCCTCTGATGTACCAGTCACTTTAAAATCCATATCCCCGAGGTGATCTTCATCGCCTAAAATATCAGAGAGGATAGCAAATTTATTATTTTCAGTAATTAATCCCATAGCGATCCCTGATACAGGTTTCTTGATTTTAACACCAGCATCCATAAGAGCCATAGTCCCAGCACATACAGTTGCCATAGAAGAGGAACCATTAGATTCTAAAACTTCGGAAACAACCCTTACTGTATATGGACATTCATTTGGAATAACATTTTTTAATGCTCTTTGGGCTAAATTACCGTGACCAATTTCGCGTCTAGAAGTACCACGAAGAGGCCTAGCTTCTCCGGTTGAAAATGGAGGAAAGTTGTAATGTAAGTAAAATCTTTCTTCATTTTGATCAGTCGGTAGATCAATGACGTTTGCTTCTTTTGATGTCCCTAAGGTTACAGTTGCTAGAGCTTGAGTTTCGCCTCTCGTAAAAATTGAAGATCCGTGTGTAGATGGTAGGTAATCGACTTCACACCAGATTGGACGTATTTCAGATTTATTTCTACCATCCAAGCGAATTCCTTCATTTAAAACCAAATCTCGAACAGCCTTTTTTTGCGATTCTTTCATATACCGCGAAATTAGGTCTGATTTTTCTTCTATCTCTTCTTCTGAAAACGTCTCTAAAAATTTATCTTTTATTTCTAAAAATTGTATGGACCTTTCAGCTTTTGCTAGACCCTTTCTAGCAATATTATAAAAGCTTTCATAAGTTCCTTCAATAATCTGCTTTTCTAAACCAGTATCTGAAACCTGCTTTTCGTATGCTCTTATATCCTTTTTCCCAAATTCTTTTGCTAATGCAATTTGCGCATTTATTTGATCTTTTATTGCTGAATGTCCATAGGATATAGCATCGAGCATTTCCTCTTCAGTAATTTCATTAAATTCTCCTTCAACCATTGCAATCGAGTTTTCACTTGCACCAATCATAATATCGATATCTGAAGTGACTAACTGTTTTTTGCTTGGATTAATTACAAACATACCATCTACTCTTGCTACACGTACTTCTGAAATTGGATATTCAAATGGTATATCAGAAAGTTGAATTGCGGCTGAGGCAGCCAGACCAGCTAGTGCGTCGGGCATGACATCTTCGTCATGAGACATAAGTTGAATCATAACCTGTGTCTCAGAGTGATAATCGCCCGGAAATAAAGGGCGTAATACTCGATCAACCAATCTCATGGTCAAGATTTCTTGATCACTTGGGCGAGCCTCTCTTTTAAAAAAACCTCCAGGAAATCTTCCTGCAGCAGAAAATTTCTCACGGTAGTCAACAGTTAGTGGTAAAAAGTCTACTGGACTTGGTGTTTTTGAAGAAACTACTGTTGCTAATAGCATACATTTTCCCATTTTAACAACAATTGAGCCATCCGCTTGTTTTGCGAGTTTCCCAGTTTCTAATATAATTTTTCTCCCATCTTCAAGATGGATTTCTTTAGATACAACTTTTGGAATCATTTTTCATGTTTAGATTTAACTATAATTGTTGTGTGTCGCCGCATCCAATGAAAAACATAAGATCTAAATTATTTACGTAAACCTAATTCTTTCACAATATTTCTATACCTTTCTATATCTTTATTTTTTAGGTAGTCTAGAAGACTTCTTCGTTTTCCTACTAAACGAACTAATGATCTTTCAGTATTATAATCTTTTCTATTAGATTTAAGATGGTTAGATAAGTGATGAATCCTGTGGGTAAAAAGGGCTATTTGTCCTTCGGGTGATCCTGTATTTTTTTTTGACTTTCCAAATTTTTTGAAAATATCCTCTTTAATTTCTTTTGAGTTATACATGCCAATATTAGTTTTAATAGTTTTTATGTATCTTATTTGAAGTTGCAAATATACAAGGAATGTACATTAAAGCAATAATTTTATTGGCAATAAAACAAGAAGATATATTTATTTTACCTTCTGATCTCTCGATTTAAAATTAGATCAATATATAAATTCACATTATCCTTTAGTTGGCTTCTGTGCGTAATAAAATCTAAAAATCCCTTTTGTAACTGAAACTCACTCGTTTGAAAACCTTCAGGTAATTCTTTTCCAGTTGTATCTTTTACAACTCGAGGACCAGCAAAGGCAATTAAGGCTTTAGGTTCAGCTATATTGATATCTCCTAACATAGCATATGAGGCTGTTGTGCCTCCTGTCGTTGGATCAGTACAAAGAGAAATATAAGGTAATTTTGCCTCAGACAATTGAGCTAATTTTGCAGAAGTCTTTGCCATCTGCATCAATGAAGTTGCAGACTCCATCATTCTTGCTCCTCCTGATTTAGAGATAATCAATAAGGGTAAACCATACTTGATACAATAATCAGTTGCTCTTGCAATTTTTTCCCCAACCACTGAACCCATTGAACCACCAATGAATCTGAAGTCCATACAAGCAATTACTAGTTCTCTGCCCTTTGAATTTCCAACTGCGGTTCGAATAGCATCATAAAGCCCAGTTTTTTTATGAGCTTCTTTAAGCCGATTTATATACTTTTTTGAATCTTCGAATTTTAAGAAGTCTTTGGATTTTAATTCGATATCAAATTCCGAAAATTCGTTGTTATCAAATAGAATTTCAAAATACTCTTTACTACCAATATGAACATGATAATCGTCTTCAGGGCTTACATACTTGTTATCTGCAAGCTCTTTTGTTTCAATAATTTTTCCCGTTGGAGTCTGATACCAAAGCCCTTTAGGAATGTCTTTCTTTTCTTCTGTTTTGGTATGGATTCCTTTTTCACTCCTTTTAAACCAACTCATATATTCATTTTATTCAAATATATAAATTATACGTGTTTATAATGTGTTTATATTATTTAAGTCTTTGAAAGCTTTTTTTAATCGTATTTTAAAGGTTTCTTCTCCTAAACGCAACCATTTTCTTGGATCATAATGTTTTTTGTTTGGCTGATCTAGGCCACTAGGATTTCCAATTTGATATTTTAAATATTCAATTTCTTCATTCATATAGTCTCTTATACCTTCTGTGAATGCAAACTGAAGATCTGTATCAATATTCATTTTTATTACACCATACCCAATTGCTTCTAAAATCTCAGTTTTACTTGATCCAGATCCTCCATGAAAAACAAAATCGACACTATTTTTGGGTAGATTGAATTTTTTCGAAATATAGTGCTGAGAATTTTTTAAGATTTTTGGAGTTAATTTAACATTTCCTGGTTTATAAACTCCATGGACATTTCCAAAAGCTGCAGCTATAGTGAATTGAGAACTTACTTTTCTTAATTCCTCAAAAGCATAAGCGACCTCATCAGGTTGAGTATAAAGTTTTGAAGCATCGATATCTGTATTATCAACTCCATCTTCCTCACCTCCTGTAACTCCAAGTTCAATCTCTAGAGTCATTTCCATTTTTGACATCCTTCTTAAATATTCTTTACACGTATTTATATTATCCTCTAATGATTCTTCAGATAAATCTATCATGTGAGAGCTAAATAACGGTTTTCCACTCTGATAGAAATTTGATTCACTAGCATCTAATAAACCATCAATCCATGGTAACAATTTTTTAGCACAGTGGTCCGTATGAAGTATAACGGATGCATTATATAACTTAGCAAGTTCATGGATATGTTTTGCACCTGCTATAGCCCCTGCTGTAGCAGAATTTTGATTTTCATTTGAAAGCCCTTTTCCAGCATTGAATTGTGCTCCTCCGTTTGAGAACTGAATAATAACAGGGCTATTTAGTTCTCCGGCCGTTTCAAGAACAGTATTTATGCTATTACTTCCAATGACATTAACAGCGGGTAGAGCAAATTTTTTTTCTTTAGCAAGTTTAAATAGCCTTTGAACATCTTGGCCAGTAATTACTCCAGATGGAATAGATTTTTTCATCAATTTAGGTTTCCTGCAAATATAAAATTATTTGTTTTTAGAATGGATAATTAATTCCAATATTAAGGACGGCATTTCTTAAATTAAATTCGGACCACCAGCGCTTACCAACAGATAAAGCAGGATTATACGTTTTGAAACCTGTATCAAATCTAAAAACAAAAAAATCGAAATCATACCTTAAACCAAAACCTGACCCGATTGCAAGCTCATTCAGATCCTTAAGACCTGAAAAGGTCATAGCAGTATCGTTGACATTATCCCATATATTCCAAATATTTCCTACGTCAATAAATAATCCTCCATTCAAAGGGCCACTAATTGGAAAACGATATTCAAGATTGAATGCTAATTTAAAATTAGCTTCATTAAATTCATTAATATTATTACTGCTTCCTGGACCTAATTCATATGCTCTCCAAGCTCTATTGTCATTTGATCCTCCTGAAAAATATGATCTAGCAAAAGGCACGTTTGATGAATTACCGTATGGAATTGCAATTCCGGTGAATGCATGAAAAGCAAATATTCTCTCTCTTCCAAAAGACCAATGCTTAATATAATCAATTTCAGTTTTAACATATTGCGAAGGACTTACACCACCTAGTGTGTAATAATTTGATTCATTTTGATTTGCATTTACACTCTTTAAAAAAAGTCTCAAAAGGTTACCAACCAAATCTATTTTCCACCTTAATTGATAGAAATTTTCGTCAAAAATACTTTCTTGACTATTAGTATTTAAACTAAACGAAGATCCTAATATTAAATTGTTAGCAGTCAGCCTATCATAGCGCTCTTTTAATGTATTTACAGTTTTATATTCTTCATCCTCAAAAGTTAGATTTGTATTACTATTAAGGACATCAAAAATAAAATTGTTTGCCCCATTTGGAATGTTGAGATTTCCTTCCGTATCAATTAAAGATTCATTTGTACTTGTTTGTTTTGCTATATTGTTTAATCTATCATAAGAGTTTCTGAAGACATTAAAATAATTTGAGATGTTTCTATTGTTAATAAATTCAAGATCAATTAGTTTAAATTGAACCCTTTTTTTGTTGTTTGGTTTCCAATCATATTGATAATTAACTTTAAAAAATTGTTTATCGAGACCGACATTTTCTTGTAAGCTCGATCCTAATATAATTTCAGTTTTTGGATACATTGATGATGGGACTAAATCTTTTTTAAAAGTTGGAAAAAGTAATCTAGCAACACTCAGTTTTATGTCAGCTCCTAATTCAAAAATATTAAACAACTGTTCACCAATTTTAGCAATATCTTTTGATGCTCCCAAAGTATTTTGGATGTTAATTTCTAAAATTTCAGCACCACGAAAAACATTTCTAATTCCCAAACCACCTCCTAAACCAATCCCAAAATCTTGAATATTTGAATGTGATAAGTCTAAATCAAAGCCTAATGAAAACCTCTCTTTAGGATTCAAGATAATTGTAGTATTTAGCTCATTATCTTTTTCAGAAAGCAAAGTGTAATTTATGTTTGGATATTTGAAGTTCTTTAAGTTTGTGAAATAACGATAAGTTAGGTTGCGATCCAAATCACTATAAAATTCTCCCCTTCTTATTGAAATACCCGAAGTAATTGCTTTGGGGTTATATTTTAATTTTCCTTTGCTATATATCTCAAAATTTTCAAATGTGATTGAATTATCATATTCCGCTAGACTTGAAATTTTGTTTTCATTGTTGATAAAAATGGAAGTCCCTTTTATTTTATATTTTTTATATGGTAAATTAATAATAGAGTCATTTAAGCGCTTCTGAATATTTGCAATCTTTATCTTTACAGGGATTTTTAAATCTTTACCTGTACTATCTATAGAGGCAGTAAATTGTATGCTATTTTGTTGAAAATTGTATACTCCATTATTCCGAAAAATAGTAAACAACCGTTCTCTTTCATCTTCAAATTTTTTTATTTCGAAAGGCTCTCCTTTTTTGATAATCTGATCTGTTTTATTCTCTTCATACAAAATTGATAATTCAGGAGACTCAATTGATGTAGTTATTGAGTCAATCAAGTATCTTTCATTGGGATTAATTTTATATTTCAATACTAGTTTTCTTTCATTAATTTTTTCTGTTTCTGATTCTACTTCTGCATCAAAATATCCCAAGTTTTTGTAATATTGAATTATATTATTTTTTGATATTTTAACATCTAAACTATCGTAAATAGTCGGTGTCTCCCCCGTTTTTTTTAACCATTTGTTAAATTTAATTGCATAATTATTTAAGGCTCTAATTTGTTTATTTGAAATTAAATTTTCTAGACGTTTCCTTCTTTTATCTTTTTTATCTAGCCAATTTTTAAATTGATCTTCAGGGTTAGGATGCGAAACTTTATAAAGAATTTTTTTAAGAGGTATACCTATAATTTTTTTATTTGATTTAGTTTTTAGAACAAAATTTATAGGATCATTTTTTAAGAGTATTCCGTCTTCATATATTTCATTTTTATCAATCACATAGTCTGTTGTAATTAAATTGCGTGTTCCAGAACAATTACCGAAAAGTAATGTGAGGAAAAATAGATTGACTAATTTTGTCAAAAATTTATACACGAAGTATTATATTTTAAATTCAAAAATAAGTCATTTTTATGGTGAGTAAGAATCAACTCAAACAAATAACTAAATTGAGGCACAAAAAATATCGAGCAAGATTCGGATATTTTGTTGCAGAAGGCGAAAAAATAGTAAATGACTTAATTAATTCTATGTGGCATGCTCATTCACTCTATGCGTTGGAAGATAATTTTCATCCAAAAGCAATTAGAATTGATTTTTCTTTAATGAAACAGATTAGCCATTTAAAAACTCCAAGCCCAGTTTTAGGGGTTTTTAAAATACCAAGTGAAAGAACCACAAAGCCATCTAAATTAACAATAGCAATTGATAGATTAATTGACCCAGGAAATTTGGGTTCCATAATCCGTCTCTGCGATTGGTTTGGTGTCAATCATTTAGTATGTAGTTCTGACACTGTTGATTGTTATAACTCAAAAGTAATTCAATCGAGTATGGGGTCAATAGCAAGAGTTAAATGTATCTACATGTCTAATTTACATGAATATTTAAAATCATTGAATAAGCCCGTTTTTGGTACATGTTTAGAAGGTTTGTCTGTTTATGAAAAAAAACTCCCTTTGAAAGCCACTTATGTTTTTGGAAATGAATCTAAAGGAATTTCAAAATCTATTAATAAAATTCTTGATCAAAAACTTACAATACCTAAACAGAGTTCTACAAATGGTGTTAATAGTTTGAATGTGGCTAGTGCAGCTGCTATTTTTTTAAGTGAAATTTTTAGAAAAACTTAATTATTCGAATGTTATAATTAATGATATCCCTCTACTAAACATATTTATTATATTTTTAGTCCAAGGGCTTTCCTCATTGGTATCTTGAATCAATTCGTTTTGTAATGAAAAAATACCTCTTAACGAAGGGGAAAATTTAAAGTAATACAAATAAAATTCAAAACCCAGTCCTAGTTCATAGTTAAAACTTTTTGTAGTAGTTCTAAAAACATTGCTAGCATTGTCATCACTACTATTTTCATTACTTGAAAGATTAAAATCTGTGGAGGCTCCCAACAGTAAAAAGGGGCGAAAATTATTTATTCGTTTAGCATTAATTTTTAAATAAAAGGGTAAATGAATGTAAGTTGATTTTATTTCTCTAAATCTATCTGATTCTCTAGTAAAATCAAAATATTCAGGATAGACTAACTCTCTTTGATTATAATAAAGACCTGGTTCAAATCTTAAATTAAGGAAATTATTAATTCTTAAATCACCTATCAAACCAACATTAAATCCATTTTTCTGATTTACAGAAATATCATTATACATCAATTCTTCATAATATGTGTTGATGTATTCGAACTTAAAGTCATATTGGTTAGTACCTAAAAAATATCCATAATGCAATACTTTATTGTCGAAATTTGGAAGATTAATTATTTTTTCTTTTACTTCTGGGTATTGGGCGATTGACAAGTGAGTAAATATAATCACAAGCATATTAAACAAATAGAATCTATTCTTATAATTTTTTTTCAAAATAAATATCAAATTCACCCTTTTTAATTTGATAAAGGTTTTCTCTATAAACCTAATTTTTATTAAAATATTGTACTTTTTGGAGTATAATTAAGATCTCAGAATTCAATTTTAGTTTTAATAATTTTAAATCTTAAATATTTACAAGTCATAAATAAAATTTCAAAAAATCTGATATAACATTAGAAAGATTGTTGTTATCAAGCCAGATGTAATATTCGTATATTTATAATCTATTTCGAAAGATATTTATGAAAATAATTATTGCTGGAGGCGGTGAGGTTGGTTTCCATTTAGCTAAACTACTTTCATATGAGTCATTGGATATCACTTTAATAGACACTGATAAAGATCGTTTAAATTATGCAGAATCACATTTAGATATCCGTGCTGTTCGTGGTAATGCCATGTCTTTAAAACTCATGCAAGATGCCGAAGTTGCAACCTCTGATTTATTCATCGCTGTTACCGCAGAAGAAGCTACCAATATTACAATATCTGCTTTGGCAAAACAACTGGGAAGTAAAAGAACTATAGCTAGAATTTCTAATTTTGAGCTCATTAAGGCTCAAGGTTTAATCAGTTTTCAAAGTATTGGAGTTGATGAACTAATATCCCCAGAAGAATTAGCAGCTGAAGAAATACAACAATTACTTGATCAGTCTGCTTTTTCAAATAGTTATGAATTTGAGGGAGGGGCATTAACTTTAATTGGAACAAGACTAGAAGATGATGTTCCATTTGTTGGGAATACTGTTAAAGAAGCTGCTTCTATATTTTCAGATGTTCATTTTATGCCTGTGGCTGTTCAAAGAAAAGGAAAGCAAACTACCATCATACCTAGAGGTGATACTGTATTTGAAGTTGGTGACACAGTATTTTTTATCACATCAAAAGAGGGTGTGGAGGAAATATACAAGCTGACAGGAAAAACAAAAACCTCAATAAAAAACATAATGATACTTGGAGGAGGTAGAATTGGGTATAATACCGCAAGAGAATTATGTGAGAAGAAATTTAATGTAAGTCTCATCGAAAAAAATAAAGAAAAAGCATTTGAGATTTCAGAGCTACTACCAAATGCTTTAATTATTCACGGAGATGGAAGAAATACTGAACTTTTAGACGAGGAAAATCTTTCTTCAATGGATGCTTTTATATCTGTAACTGAAAATTCAGAAACTAATATTATGAGTTGTTTGATGGCCAACTCCAAAAAGGTAAAAAAAACAATTGCACTTGTAGAAAATATGGATTATTTTCAGCTTTCACACTCAATTGGTATTGATACATTAATCAACAAAAAATTGCTTACTGCAAATACCATTTTTAGATACGTTAGAAAAGGAGATGTGGTAGACATGAAAACTCTGAATAATTTAAATGTTGAAATATTAGAATTTGTTGTCAACCCAAATTCCAAAGTGGCGAATTATAAAATAAGAAATATTGATTTCCCCAGGACAGCAATAATTGGTGGAGTTATTAAAGAAGGCCAAGGTCTTACCGCTCTTGGCGACTATAAAATAATCCCTGGAGATAGAATTGTTGTTTGTTGTCTACCAAGATCAATTAAGCGGATTGAACGCTTATTTTTGTGATTTATGATTAATAATTTTAATTACAAAATCGTAGTTTTTTTAATGGGAGTTTTGTTACTCGTCAATGGTGGCTTCATGTTGCTTTCATCATTAATAAGCTGGTTTTCTAATGACGGTTTTGTAGATAAAATTGCAATTTCTTCCTTGATTGTAATTTCTACAGGATTTATTTTTTTATTTTTTGGAAGAGGATATGAAAAACAGATTCAAAAACGTGAAGGTTATTTAATTGTTACTTTAGGTTGGATTTTAATGTCAATTACTGGAACTATTCCTTATATAATGACAGGTGTAATTCCACAATTTTCTTCAAGTTTTTTTGAATCAATGTCAGGTTACACTACTACTGGAGCAACTTTAATAGAGAAAATAGATTCATTGCCCAAAGGCATTTTATTTTGGCGCTCAACAACTCATTGGATCGGTGGAATGGGAATTATTGTACTAGCAATCGCTATATTACCCTTTCTTGGCATAGGGGGAACTCAACTATTTTCGGCTGAAGCTCCAGGTCCTGCTAGCGATAAATTACATCCTAGAATAACAGATACTGCCAAACGTTTATGGTTAATTTATTTTACCTATACTGTAGTTCAGGCAATTTTACTTTATATTGCTGGAATGACAATTTTTGATGCTGTTAATCACGCCATGAGCACAATCTCAACAGGCGGGTTTTCTACAAAAAGTGAAAGCATTGCTTTTTGGAATGATAAACCATTAATTCAATATATTATTATAATATTTATGTTTTTAGCTGGTACTAATTTTGTTTTAAGCTACTTTGCTTTTACTCGAAAATTTCAAAAAATCATTCAGGATGAAGAATTTAAACTATATACTCGCTTTATAATCTTTTTTTCATTTCTTGTGATAGTTTTTAATTTATTGTCTCAAAATCTTCCTGCCGATTCAATTTTGAACGGATTTGAACTTACAATCCGCAATGCAATATTTCAAGTTGTTTCAATTATAACGACAACTGGATTTATAACCTATGATTTTACCCAATGGGCACCAATAGTAACAATAATATTTTTTGGACTCATGTTTTTAGGAGGATCATCTGGATCAACTTCAGGGGGTGTAAAAATAGTTCGTCATATGTTAATGATTAAAACAGGTTTTTTAGAATTTAAAAGAGCACTACACCCAAATGCAATCATTCAGTCTAGGTACAATAATAAAACCGTCAATGAGTCAATTTCATTTAACATTTTAGGTTTTTTTATTTTATATATGTTGAGTTTTATTGTAGGATCTATAGGTTTTGGAATTTTTGGTACAGATTTTGATTCTTCTTTGGGACTTGCTGCGTCAACCCTAGGAAATATTGGACCTGCACTAGGGTCTTTTGGTCCTAGCCATAGTTACGCATCTTTATCCGAAATTGGGAAACTGTGGGCAACATTTTTGATGTTATTGGGCCGTTTGGAACTTTTTACCGTTCTAATTTTATTCTCACCATTTTTTTGGAAAAAGAATTACTAAAAAAACTTAAAGTATGAATAATTAAATCCTTTGTCTTACAATTTCAAATAAAATTACACCGCAGGCAACCGAAACATTTAAAGAGTTCGTCTCACCCTGCATTGGTATACTGGCATGGCTATCGATTATTTCAAGTAGTCCTTTTGAAATTCCTTTTTCCTCAGAACCCAAAACAATAGCGAGAGGAACGTTTAAAGATTTATTATAAATTATATCTTCGGCTTTTTCAGTAATTGCAAGAATAGAAACATTATTAGCTTTAAGTGTATAAATAACATCTTTAAGATTTTTCACTTTGGATATTGGTATATGAAAAATATTACCTGCCGAAGTTTTAACTACATCTCCATTCAGGGAGGCACTATTACTAATAGGTGCAAATACAGCGTCTACACCCGCAGCAACTGATGAACGTATAATAGCTCCGAAATTATGAACATCCGTTACAGAGTCTAGTAGTACAAAAACGGGGGATTGTTTTTTCTCTAAAATTTCTTCAACTAGTGTCTCCATTTCAAATGTTTTAATTGAAGAAATTCTAGCAACTGCTCTCTGATGATTTTTTTTTGATAATTTTTCTAATTTTTCCTCCGGAACAAAACTAAATGGAATAGTTTTAGATTTTAGAGTGTAAATTAACCTATCGTAAAGTTTACTTTTTCCACCCCTCAATAGCCAAACTTTTTCAATAGGTGTACCTGACTTTATTGCCTCTAGGATAGAATGTATACCAAATACATTTGTTGTTTTCATTTTATAAAAATAAATATTTCTTTAAGGACAATAAGAAACAATAATTTTTTAAGAGTTGATTTTTTCCATCTTCTTTCATAATTTGAAAATGTTATGAAAGGGAAATCAATTTATTCTTTATCACATTGTTTAAATATTTTAATAATTTTTTCATTTTTGAATTGTTCATCTGAACCAATAATAAAACCTAAATCTCTTGTGTCAATCGATTTCGAAATACAAGGCAACGGAACAGTAAAACCCAATTCAGGCTTATTCGATATAAATAGCAGAGTTGTTTTTGAAGCTATCGCAGATTCAGGCTATTATTTTGATCGTTGGGAGGGATTTGCTGATGAAGGTATAGAACAAGAAAAATATGAATTGGTTCTAACTGGTGATTTGAATTTAACTGCAATTTTTTTACCTATTCCTGAGTTGAGTAGTGAGATAATAATCTATAATCCAAAAAAAATTGACCCTAATCCCATTTTTATTATTGAAAACGGAGGTGATAAGGCTTATTTAACTGATAAGACGGGAGAAAAACTTAAAGTATGGAATTTTGATTCAAAATTGGGGAATGATTTAGAATTAATGATAGATGGCAGTTTGATTGGTCTTTTTAAATCAGATGATGTATTTTTTTCGTTTGGTGGTTATGGAGGAACTCTTAAAAAATTTAATCCAAATGGAACATTGGGTTGGCAATATGAAGTCAATAACGAAAATGAACTTGCACATCATGATTTTGAGATTTTACCTAATGGGAACATTTTGTTGTTAGTTTGGGAGCGATTTTCAGAAGAGGAAGCAATAAATTTTGGATTTAGTGGCACGGGAGAAATTTTTTTAGAAAAAATTATTGAAATCAATCCGAGTAATGATTCTATCATATGGGAATGGAGAAGTGTAGATCATTTGATTCAGGACTTTGATTTAAATAAACTCAACTACGGTAAGATTTCAAAATTTCCACAAAAAATAGATCTTAATTACAACAAAATTGAAAACGGAGATTTGATGCATGCCAATGGACTTTGCTATGATCTAAAAAGAAATTTAATATTCTTAAGTGTAAATTTTTACAGTGAGATTTGGGCTATTCCTCATCAATATGACACCCAAACTACTAAAACTGAAAAAGGAGATTTAGTTTTTCGATTTGGTAATCCAAATGCTTTTGATTCTTCTGATAAGCGTATATTTTTCAATAATCATCATCCAAATATTGTATCTCTTCATCAAGAAACCTCAGACAATTTTTTGATTTATATGAATGGATCAAAAAATAACCAATCTTCAATTTATGAATTCACCTTGCCATTGCAATTTGAAAGCGACCCCAAAAATTGGATACAGCCAGAATTATTTTGGGAATTTTCTAATACTGATTTATTCAGTGCTAAAATATCTGGATGTATTCGCTTGCCCAATGGAAATACTTTAATTTGTGAGGGTGATTATGGATATTGGGAGGTAACAAGAGACAAAGATATTGTTTGGAAGTATGAAGGAGATGCTACCTTCTGGAGGGGATATGTTTATCCACAGAAGAGGTAACAAAATATTTAATTTATATTTTTAATTAAAGCACTTTCGAAGAAACCTATTGACAAATACTTAATATTTTTTCTCCCCCTGGGCCGTTGGCTTCATTAAAACTATCTTGGCCTCTTGATCCGTCAAGTTTTGTATAGGATATAGTATATGAAGTTTCTTCAGGATATCTACCTACAATCCATTCCCATTTCATATTTGACGCATTCGAAGGTATCGTAACAGTTGAAGACCCTGAATTATCATTGCCTGTATAAGCTTCCAGAGTTTTATTTATTTCTACCCCGCTTGCGTAAGGGCTTGGAATTGCAAAGAAATAAACTTGACCATCAACAGTAAGTTTTAATCTGCTATCTTGCCATCCATCACCATATGAATCCTGCATTTTGATTGTATAAACTCCAGGTATGGCTGAACCATCAACTACATTACACAAAACAATTTTATTGTAAACAAATGGTGAAGAAAAATATGAACCTGTCATAGATCCAGTTACTTCATCTTCAGAATACGACTTTCCATTACTAAGGTTCAATTTAAGTCTTATTTTCACAGTACTACCACCTATAAATCCAATTTGATTTTCGACATCTGTGAGAGGAATTCGGAGTATTGTTCTAGGGAGTCCTGTGGGACCGACAGAAAATTCAGAAGGCTGTATAGTTTTATATAGAATTTCAGCACTACCATCTACTGAAATATAAACTTCGACATTTTCCATCAAATCACCATTTTCAGAATCATGTTCTTCAAATTCTAATTCAAATATTGAATTACTTTGGTCATAGAAATTATAGTCCCCGTTAGTACCAATAGTCCTAATCACTGCACCCTTTTCAAAGTTTTCAAGAACAAAATTTACAGTATTGTCAGGACTTTCACATGAGTAAAATACAATTATAAAACTTATGAGTGATATTAATTTTTTCATATTTATTTTTATTTAAGACTTGTAGGACCATTAGAATTCCAAAATACGCGCTCTGTTTTGGAGCTCCTTTGATTAGCATTTTTATTTGTGTTAACATAATTTGCTGGATAATATTGAATTAACGGAAACTGTCCTGGATCTGGTTCAATATTAGGTTGTAAAGATCTAGGATAGCCATTTCTTCTATAAGAATTATACGCATCAATACCGTTACCAGTTAACGATATAAAGAATTCTGTAGCCCACATGTCTAGTTTTTTTTCTGTTGAAGTTGCTGCATTCCAATCAGAGGTAAATGCTGCAATATAATTTGAAATATCTTCTGCACTTAGCTCAGGCCCCCCTAAGTCGTCAGTCTTTATTAATGCTTGTTCAAGAGCTATAAGTGTCTCATTAGTTGGGTCACCCCCAATATTTACAGCAACTTCTGCATTCATAAAGTGCATCCAAGAAGATAACAATATGGGTGTAATTCCAGCACCACCTCGACCATCTCCATCCACTTTACCTTCAAAACTTTCGTCATCAAACGCACCACCCGCAGGATAAACGCCTCTAAGTGTACGCTTAAATCCATCTGGGGGAATTCCATTATCATTTCCGTGGTCTCTTCCCCAATACCCATTTGCTGGCTTACTTGAGGAATTTGTAGGGGCACAGAAGGGGGTATCACTGCTACGTAATTGTGGAGGTACATAATAACCAGGTAATCCACACTCTAAAACTTCTTCATCCGCAGAGCTATCGAATCCAGGTGTATTGTCAACTTGTCTGTAGAAGTAATAATTGATCCTTGGATCAGTATTACCAGCGTGACCATTTATCATGTTAAACATCATCCAATTTGACATGTATTCACCACCTCCAGTGGAAGTGTAGTTTGATCTGTATAGTGGATGTCTTGTGTCAGGTGTTGCAGGGCTTGTACCCCAAACAAATTGAAAATCATCAGAAGGATCAACTATGTAGTTAGTTATGGAGTTGTAATTTGAAAAGTCCCCTAAGTTTAACAGAGCTTTTTTCTTTATACTGTTAGCAGCTTTAATCCATTTATCCGCATCTCCTTGATAGTAATAATCATTTGAAGGGACTGGACCTCCTGAATTAAAGTCTGAAATTGCACTTTCAAGTGTAGATATTGCAGCGCTATATACGCTCTCTCCACTATCAGAAATTGGATTCAATATAGCCTCTGCACCTTGAAGTGCTTCAGTGTAAGGGATATCACCAAAATAATCAACTAGAGTTAAAAGTATATACGCTTGGAATACTTTACCCATACCTCTGTGATATGTTAGTCCAGCTTCATCTGCCAGAACATTCATAAGGCGAATATCCTCAAGCATACCCCTGTAAGCAGATGACCACACACCATTCCAGCTATCAGGTGAATAAACATTATTATAAGTCCTCCCAGACATGTAGTTTATTCGGGTTAATTCACCACCTCTATCTCCCATACTGCTTACCCAAAAAGCAAAATCAATTTGAATTGAATTTAGAAAAAAACCTGCATCAGCCTGGTTTGGACTTAATGCGTTAGGATTCTCAGTTAAATCTAATTCAAGCGTGTCACACGAAAACAGTGTATATAAAATACATAAAAAGAGAGATAAAATATTTTTGTTTTTTTTCATTATAATAAGTTTCATATTTAAAATGTAAGTTTTATACTTCCACCATATCTTCTAGCACTCGGCCCATTAAGAAAATCGAACCCTCTACCGTTCCCTACACCTACACCTGCAATATTAGGGTCAAAATTAGTTCCTTTAGGAGTATTCCAAGCATTATATGCTAGATTGAATCCTGAGGCAGTTATCGATATGCTTCCAAATGGTGTATTCTCAATAATTTTATTAGGTAAACTATAACTTAGTGATACCTCTCCCAGTCTCCAGTGACTAGCATCATAAACTAACATTTCGTCAGGACCATATAAAACATTGCTAAAATAGAATGTGGAATTATTTATCATTTTAGTATTAGGCTGACCATTGGAATTAACACCCGGTAGAACAAAACTAAGTTCTCTATCTAATGTATCGGTTGTTAAACCTCTTCCTAGTAGAGTTGCCACCGTATAGGTAAAAATATCTCCACCTTGCTGGTAATTAAATAAAAAATTTAAACTTAAATTTTTATATGATATTGAGTTACTCAAATTGGCAATCCAATCTGGATTTGCATCACCAATTATTGTTGGATCAAAAGTTTCATCATAACTACCTTGGTTGTTAACAATAGGATCACCAGCATCAATCCACCTAGAGTTTTCGATTGTACCACCGTATCTAGTAATTGAAGAACCAATTATTGCTCCAAGAGATTCTCCAGGAATAGCAGCATTACCTAACGTGCCAAACCCTGCGTAAACAATCCTATCTGTGTCTTCGCCTAGATCTATAACTATTGCATCATTTGTTGACCAATTAAAAGAACTACTCCAATTTAGACCTTCAGAATTTTCTAACCAATTCATTGAAAGATCTAGTTCAACTCCTTTATTTTCAATTAAACCAATATTTGTTTGAGTTGAGGTATATCCAGTTGAAGGGTCCAAAGGCCTGTTTATTATCAAATCGTTAGTTTTTTTATTGTAAATAGAGAGATCTAATGTGAGCCTATTATCTAAAAAGCGACCTTCAATTCCAAACTCAATTTCATCGATTCTTTCTGGCTTTAGATTGGGGTTACCTAAAATAGAACCAGAAGTATTAGAAATCACATACCCTCCGTTTTTAATAAATGATTGTGTATCGATATTTAAAGTTGCAGCAATAGGATAGCCAAATGGGAAATTAGCAGAGGTTCCGTAGCCTGCTCTTACTTTCACGAAATTAACAAGGTCACTTTTTATCACAGGGAAAGCTTGAGAGGGAATAAATGATACACTTGCAGATGGATAGATTATTGATCTATTTTCTTCAGATAAATTTGATACCCAATCTTTTCTTGCAGCAAGTGTTAAATATGCATATCGATTGTAATCGATCTCTGTTTGTGCAAAAGCACCGACAATATTTCTTTTTTCATAAAATTGAATTTCATCTTGCTGTTCAAAGTTGAAATGTCTAAGTACATTAAAAACCTGTTGACCCGTACTACGAGTTCCGTTTTGATCAAATGTATCACTTCTAGAGTCAACACCGACGTTAAAAGTTATTCCAAAATCGTCAATATCATAATCGCCACTAACATTAAAATTGTGGTTATAAATTGATTTTGTATTATTCCAAGTTTCATATATACCATTTCGGTTAACCAGTGAACCAGTTTTACCTCCTTTATTTGAATAGTTTGTGTTGTTTTCGGAATAAACATCAATTCCATATCTATAAGAAACATTCAAATTATCATTTATACCATAAGATATATTTGCACCTCCAAAAACTCGATTTGTGCTTTGGATATTAGCGGTGTTATTTACCGTCCATAGGGGGTGTTGAATTGAATTATTTTGTCTGTAATAAATTGATTCTCCAGTGACAGGATTTTGGTAGGGCAGTCCCATTAAATCAACACTTCTGGGGGTATAAAAAACATTTGCGAAAACTGAAGCTCCCTCTCCTCCAACATTACTCCCATAATTTGCGGCTACAGGGGGGGTTTGAAATTTTGTTTGAGAAAAGTTCAGCGTACCTCCAACTACAAATCCGTTTGAAAGTTGGGAATTACCACCAAAACTTAGTGTATTTCTATTTACTGTGTTTCCAGGCGTAAAACCAACGTCTTCAAGATTACCATAGTTTATGTTATAATTCACAGTTCCATCACTCGTAGAACCTCTTACGTTGATATTATTACTAAATACATGTCCTGTCCTAAAAAATTCACCGACGCTGTCATAAGGTTTCCATTCATATAATTCGTCAGATGCTATCCCGAGGGCATCTAGAATTTGAGGAATTCCAGTCGCTGAACTCGCTGTCGTAAATGGGTGCCTCAAGAAACCAGGTGTTCCCGAAACAGCCCCATTAATTGAAGACTGTCCACCCCATCCTGCTGGTCCTCCTTGATCGAAACTAGGCCCCCAATTTGAAAAAAACCAGCCAAAGGATTGATCAAAACCGTTACCATACTGCATTTGGTAATCTGGCATAGAAGCAAACTCTACATTGAAATAAGAAGAATTAATCGTTATTTCATTTTTTGTCGCCTCACCGCTAGAAGAGCTGCCTGATTTTGTAGTAATTAGAATAACCCCATTTCTTCCCTGTGTACCATAAAGAGTTGCAGCAGCTAATCCTTTAAGAACACTTACTGATTCTATGTTATTAGGGTCAATATCGAGAAAGCGCGACGATCCATTGTTCCCATCTACAAAACTTCCTTGAGAATTTGTCTCACTGCTAAATGGAATTCCATCTACTATGAATAAAGGTTGGTTTCCTTGCGAGAAGGTATTAAATCCTCTAATTACTATGTTGGTTCCAGAACCTGACAATCCGCTCTGATTGGTAATTTGAACTCCTGAGGCTTTTCCCGTTAGAACTCTTCCAATATCTCCTTCAGCCCTTTGTTCTATGGCATCGTTACTTACTTCTGACACTGCATATCCAAGCGCCTGTTTTTCACGTTTAATTCCTAAAGAGGTTACTATAACTTCATCTAGCTGATTACCAAGTTGAAGTATGAAGTCAATTTCGTCTTGTCCATCGACTAAGATAGTTAGTGATTCATAACCAACAAAACTTGCTGAAATCTCTACGCCGTCCTCTACTGTAATCGAATAATTACCGTCAAAATCAGTAGTAGTACCATTATTTGTTCCTTCTTGTAAAACCGTTGCTCCTGGAAGTGGTACCCCTTGGTCGTCATAAACAATTCCAGTTATTGTTCTTTGGGCTACTGATAAATGCGTAAAAATCAACAAAGACAATATGACATAAAGATATTTCATAATATTATTTATTTTTCGGAGGGCTAATTTACTAAATTATACATAATTATATAAAAAAAGCCACCTTACTCGGGTGGCTTTTTTATAAGATCCTTGAATCTTAGTTCTTATCCCAACTATTTCTTGGGGTAAATAATGTACTACCAGCAGGTACATTTGGATTGAATAAGACTTCAAACTCTGAGTAGTTCCATCTAACTGGTATCTGAGAACCTGAAGTGGGTACTAGAGATGGAAAATCATTTCTTCTGAGGTCATTGAATACCTCTGGTTGAATAAATAGACCTATATATTTTTGAGTTAAAATATGGTCTTCTAAATCCAAACTTGCACCACCTGGGTTAATTGCATCTTGAGCAACATAAGTATCATACTGAGCTTCTGTTAATCCACTTTCTAGAAAAGAACCCTTGATACCATTTAGATATGCTGTTTCCATCTCAGCGGCATTACCATTTGTCCTACTTAAACATTCTGCTATAATGAACTGAACCTCTCTATAGGATATATATGCCTGCTCGTAGTTAGGAAGCATGTATGGGTGACTGGTTATAAAAGTCTGATCCCAAACAGCTAGCCTATCTGTATCATTAAGGTCAGTCATCATTCCTCTTAAGTGTGGATGAAATTCTATATCACCTGTTCTACCGTCATTGAATCTCCACCAACCAGCTTGTTGTGTAGCTCCAAAGGTATAAGACATGTTATCATCATGTGAAGTAAATGATGCTTTAGCTGCCGCTAGAGCCTCTGCGTACTGTCCTAAATGTAAATGAGCTCGCGCTTTAATTGCACTTGCTGCTTTAATCCATTTACTAGTATCTCCTCCGTAGATAACGTCGTCACTTCCAACAGCAAATCCACCGTTACTTCCAGCTAAAAGAGTAGAGCCTGATGCTAAAAGGTTGAAAACCTCTGTGTAGATTGATTCTTGAGTATCAAAAGTAGGATTAACTTCTTCAATACCTGAAGCGGCTGTTGAGTAAGGGATACTACCCCACCAGTCCGTCATGTCTAACAAAGCCGCAGCTTTTTGGATTTGGCCAATACCAACGTAATGATTATAACCGTCCTCTTGAGCATCTGCAATCATTGAATTTACTTCAACTAGTATCTCTCCGTAGTAAATGTTCCATACAGCATTAAAACGTGTAGGTTGCATTCCAGAGTAATCGTTAAATGAAGACCACTGTCTTGCAACACCTTCGGTTTGCTGAGCAAACATCGAGTTAACCCTTGAAGTCTGACCACCATAAACATCCATATGTCTAATTTGGATACTTGGTAATATAGCGTTATAAGATACCGAACTAGGGTTGTTTGGATCTAAGTTTATGTCATCTGCAATAAAAGATTCACAAGCACTAAAAAATAGTACGCTAAGTGATACTGCAATAAAATAATTTAATCTTTTCATGATTTTATAAATTTAATTTTAGTTTGGCCAAAACTGATCTTGTACCTGGCATGTTGAAATAATCAACACCTTGCCCATTTCCAACACCAGTAAGTGAAGTTTCTGGATCTACACCATTATAGTCCGTAGAATACCACAGGTTTCTACCTACTATGCTAAGATTTGCGCTGTCGATAAAATCGATTCCGATGCTTGAAACGGGGATATTGTAGCCTAAACTAACTTCACGCAACCTTATCCATCCGGCGTCATCAGTGAATTGTTCCCATACCGAGCCAAAGCCTCCAACTGAGGATTGATAGTAATATTGATCTCTAACAACGGGTATGTTGTTTGGAGAACCGTCAGGTAGTACACCGGGTATAGGAGCTGGTGCTTCTGTTCTTGTATTGGCAGTTAACTGTGATCTACCAAAAAACGAAAGTGCCCAACCAACACCATTTAGCATATCTCCTCCTTCTTTCCAGTCAAATAAGAATCCAATGTTTACAGGACCTAATCTAATTTGGTTGTTCCAACCCAAAATGAAGTCTGGATTTGGATTACCAATAGCTCTTTGTTGTGGATCAACTGCTTGGAAACCATATTCGTTTGAAGATGCATCGTCATTAATTACTACATCGCCATCGGGAATATTAAGACCATCATCACCAGGGCCACCATTTCCTGACCTTAAGTATGCTCCACCTACAAGGGCACCATACTGATTACCAGCAATCAGATAAGAACCGCCACTTGAGAACCCAGCTAAGAATAATTTGTCAAGACCTGGAGCTAATTCTTCGACTATGTTTTCATTACTGGTGAAATTTATTTGAGAATTCCAACTGAAATTTTCAGATTCAACTATTCCTAAATTTAAGGTTGCTTCAACACCCCTACCTGTCATTCTTCCCGAGTTAAGCCATACGTTGTTGTAACCAGTTGAAGGTGGCAACGATGCATTTAGAATCGCATCAGTCATTTGTCTTTCATAATAAGCAAGGTCTAATCCTATTCTATTGTTAAAAAATCTAAAGTCAATTCCGAACTCTATTTCTTCTGTAAGCTCAGAAGTAAGATCACTGTTACCAAGTACACTATCGATTTCAAAACCAGTAACACCCTGGATAGGCCAGTTAAGTGAATCTCCCCATCCGTCTCCAACATTTGTGATACCGTATCCGGAAGTTGTCAGGTAAGCAAAAGGAGGTGGTCCACCCACTTGAGCCCATGACGCCCTTATTTTAGCAAAACTCAGTGCATCACTTTGTGGTAATAATTCACTTAAAAGAATTGAGATGGACGCAGCAGGGTATACGAATGAGAAATCACCTGCATTAAATTCTCTGCCTGGTACACCAAGACGTGAATCATAATCCTGTCTTGCAGCAAGTGTAAGGTAGAATGTGCTGTCCCAGTCCATTTCAATTTGTCCAACAAATCCCATCTGAGTAGTTCTCAAGAAATTCTCACTACCTGCAACATTTGCAGCGTTTGCAAGGTTGATAAACCCTTGGAAGGCAAAATTTGAACCGTTAGAATTTAGAGAAGAACGTGTTCTGTCAAATGCGTTAGCACTAACAAGATAATTTAAATTAAGCTTGTCTGTAATTGCATCACCACCACTAATATTCAATATGGCATCAGTTAAGAATGAATTATATTGTGTGAGTGAAACATAACCTGTCGATCTAGTTCTAGATCCTAATTCAAAATTCTGCTTACGGCTGTCACTTGTAAAGTCAGCTCCTATAATTAGTGAAGCATTTAACCACTTACTATGAGTCCAATCAGCAGTGAAACTTCCATAAACACGATTTACAGTTTCATCTCTAAGTGCATTATTGATTAGCCAGTAAGGATTATCATAACCGCCACCACCACGGTAGTTTCTTTGCTTACCATTAGCAAAAATGTATGAAGATGGTTCATCAACTGCATCCTCTGGGCTGAAACCATTAGCGTTATCAAATGTTATTGGAGTTCTATATAATCCTAACATTAATCCAGATGTGTTAGAACCTTGTTGAATTCTTGTGTAGTCAGATCTAACAAAATTGAAAGTAGTGGCTAATTTTAATTTGTCAGATGCTTGGAGCGTTCCGGCTAATCTGAACGTTTTTCTACCATACTCTTCGTTAGGTACAATACCCTCATTAGTTAAAAATGAAGTTGAAAATGCATATGTAGCTTTTTCAGTACCACCCTGTATACTTAAGTTATTTAAGGACTGGATTGCCTCTCTGAAGAATCCACGATAGTTATCCTGATAATTGTTCGCAGGTATTCCATTTCCTGTTCCCTTCGTCACTAAGAAACCATTTTTATCCCAGAGGTAATTACCATCTCCGTCGAAATCGCTTGCTGAAGGAGCTTCTGGGTGATTAGGGTCTGTTGAATATTCCAAATCTGTGTACCTAGGTCCATAAGAACTCGATTCGCCTGTACCTGGAGATCTCCAATAAGGTGTTCTATTATCCCTGCTTCTATTTCGACCTTGTGCAAATTCGTCTTGAAGGTTAAAAGTAGTTGAGAGCCAGTCAACACCGGTAGAGTGAGTGTATGAAACTTTCATTTCACCTTCTTCACCCTTTTTTGTTGTTACCACAATAACCCCAGGTGCACCAGCTGTCCCATAAAGAGCTGTCGCAGCAGATCCTTTAAGAATGTTGATACTTTCAATATCTTCATTGTTTAAGTCCATCAAACGGTTGGAAGTAGCGGTACCCGCTGTGTTTGAACCTGAGTTTAATGTCTCATTGTTTGTAATTATACCGTCGATAACGATAAGTGGTTGGTTATTACCGATCATGGACGTTACACCTCTAATCAAAATCCTAGAACCACCACCAGCTGAACCTGCAGATCTTGTAATCTGAACTCCAGCAGCTTTACCTACAAGAGCATCAAGAGCACTGTTAGAACCCGAGTTAACTATATCATCGCTTCCTACAGTTTGGATTGAATATCCAAGGGCTTTTGCCTCCCTTTTGATACCAAGCGATGTAACAACTACCTCTTCTAGCTCGTTAGCTTGTACTAGAGAAAAGTTTAATTGGTCTTGTCCATCAACCGCTATTGTAGTTGTTTGATAACCAACAAAACTAACGGCTAACGATGCATCATCACTAACTGAAATGGAGTAGTTTCCATCAAAGTCAGTGGTTGTACCATTATTAGTTCCAACTTCCAAGACTGTCGCTCCAGGTAGAGGAACACCTTGGTCGTCAGTAACATTTCCTGTTACGGTGATTTGTGCAAGTGCTATTTGGACACTCAACAAAAAAGCCGCAAATAAATAGATTTGTTTCATATTAAAATTAGTTTTTAGTGGCGCAAAATAACGAATTAAAAACACATATGTTAAAAATTTGTGAAAAAAGTTTAAAAAAACCTTAAAATTGTTAAACAATCTGTTTTTATAGCTATCATGCCTCTTAAAGTAAAGTTTAGATAAACTTACCTGTTTTTAATCAAATAAGTTTTCATAGCAGACATAAATTCACATTTAATCAATTTCATATCTAAAATTTTTTTTTCTGAGTTTATAAAAACATGTTTTTTTAGGTATTTCACAAAGAAGGTATCTCAAATTTGTGATATTATTAAAATATGCCTTTAAAATAAAATTGCTTGCGATGTTAGATTTGATCGTATTCATTAAGTATGGCTATAATATCTGATGTTTTTTTAAATTTCAATTTGCTTTGCTTGATAATTTTTTTCTTGTCCTTAACATCTAAATCCAAAAAATCAACCAAACTCTTTTTATTAATTTTTATCTCCTTTTTCTCACTGTTATTTTTTGAAATATAATATTTAGATTTTTCAACAAAACGTGCGTCAAAAGATCTCTCCAATGATGTTTTTGCTTCTGATCCTTCCATAAAAACTTTAATTCTTTTCTCATACAAGGCATATTTCTTTCCTAGGAACAATTCAATTAAATATCCTTCTTTTCTTATTTCATTTACATTTATATAATTTGTATATACATAATTCTCACCTTCAATTGAACATGATATGTTCATGTTTTTCATCAATATTTTATCTGAGCTCAACGTTTTTGGGTTATTTGAAAATTCTATTTCGTCTTTATAAGCGTTATATCTCAAAAAAATATTTTCAATCAGGTCTTTCTCGAAATATTTGACCTTTGCAGGTTTGAACATGTCATCAAAATATTCACTGCCTTTTACTTTTGGATTTGTGTAGGGGTTTTTATTGACTCTGTTTTTTATAAGCTCAAATAAATCATTAATCCTGGAATCAGATCTTACACCGTTAGATCCAATATTTTGGGAAAACAATGAATATGTGCTTAAGAAAAAAAAATATAAAAAATATTTCATGTTATAATAGTTTCGAATCTAAGTATAAAATTATGATTTCAAAATTATGTTGTGATATGTTTTAATAAAATCAGATTTGAACCATACTAATTAGGATTCTAAAAAAGAGACTTGTCTTTATAAATATTAAATTATGGAGTTGCGTAAAGATATTATAGACTTTAAAGCAAACATTTTATTAGCGCAATACATTTTTTACTCAAAGGGTAAATTTTATAATATTAGGGTTTGAAACACCAAAAAAAAACTATACATTTGCACGCCATTTAAAACGGCTTGATTAAACAAACTTATGCCTACTATTGCGCAATTAGTTAGAAAAGGGAGAATAAGTATCTCCAAAAAAAGCAAATCTGCAGCTCTTGACTCATGTCCTCAAAAACGTGGTGTTTGTACACGAGTTTACACTACGACTCCAAAAAAACCAAATTCCGCCATGCGAAAAGTTGCCAGAGTCAGATTAACTAATGGTAAAGAAGTTAATGCATACATCCCTGGCGAAGGCCATAATTTGCAGGAACATTCAATAGTTTTAGTTAGGGGTGGGAGAGTGAAAGACTTACCTGGTGTACGTTATCATATTGTTCGTGGGGCACTTGACACAGCGGGAGTGGAAGGTCGTTTACAAAGGCGTTCTAAATATGGCGCAAAAAAACCCAAAAGCAAGTAATATATTTCCTAAATGAGAAAGAAACAAGCAAAGAAAAGACCATTAGAGCCAGACCCAAAATTTAAAGACCAGCTTGTAACCAGGTTTGTAAATAACTTAATGTGGAATGGAAAAAAGTCGGTAGCTTTCTCAATTTTCTATGATGCTATCGATATAGTTGACAAACGAAAGCAAGACGAGGAAAAGTCAGCTCTTGAGTTGTGGAAAGATGCATTGTCGAATGTAATGCCACACGTAGAAGTTAGAAGCAGAAGAGTGGGGGGAGCTACTTTCCAGATTCCAATGCAGATTAGACCTGATCGAAAGGTTTCATTAGCCATGAAGTGGTTGATAAGTTATTCTAGGAAACGAAATGAAAAATCTATGGCCCTTAAACTAGCAACTGAAATACTTGCTGCATCGAAAGAAGAGGGTTCAGCTGTCAAAAAAAGACAGGACACGCATAAAATGGCAGAGGCAAATAAAGCATTTTCTCATTTTAGATTTTAAACATTTAACTATGGCTCGAGATTTAAAATACACAAGAAATATTGGAATTGCCGCCCACATTGATGCTGGTAAGACTACTACGACCGAAAGAATCCTTTTTTACACTGGTGTTAGTCACAAAATAGGTGAAGTCCATGATGGAGCAGCAACTATGGACTGGATGGAACAGGAACAAGAGCGCGGAATAACAATAACTTCAGCTGCCACTACATGTATATGGAATTTTCCACAGGACCAAGGTAAACCAACTCCTGATTCCAAACAGTATCATTTTAACATCATAGATACTCCTGGGCATGTTGATTTTACAGTTGAAGTGAATAGGTCATTAAGGGTTTTAGATGGACTTGTTTTTTTGTTTTCAGCCGTAGATGGAGTTGAGCCTCAGTCTGAAACAAATTGGAGGTTAGCCGATAACTATCGTGTTCCTAGAATTGGATTTGTTAATAAAATGGATCGTCAGGGGGCTAATTTTTTAAATGTTTGTACACAGGTCCGTGAAATGTTAAAGTCCAATGCAGTTCCAATTGTGTTGAACATAGGTGAAGAAGAAGATTTTAAGGGAATTGTCGATCTAGTAACTAACAAAGCAATAGTATGGCATGAAGAAAGATTTGGGTCCACATTCGACGAAATACCGATACCCAGTGAGATGGTTAGTGAAGTAGAAAAGTATCGTGCACAATTGATTGAAGCAGTCGCAGAATATGATGAAAATTTGTTAGAAAAGTTTTTTGATGACGCAAATAGCATAACCCCTGATGAGATACATAATGCCCTCAGGGCTGCAACACAGGATATGAGTATAATTCCAATGATATGTGGTTCTTCATTTAAAAATAAAGGAGTACAGTATCTTTTAGATGCTGTTTGTCGTTATCTTCCATCTCCTGAAGACAAACAAGCTATTACGGGTGTAAATCCAAGTAATGATCAGGAGATCTCAAGAAAGCCCAACGTTAATGAACCGTTTTCCGCATTAGCTTTTAAAATTGCAACAGATCCATTTGTAGGACGTCTTGCATTTTTCAGAGCATACTCAGGCCATTTAGATGCAGGATCTTATGTTTTAAATAATCGTACGGGGAATAAAGAAAGAATATCAAGAATTTATCAGATGCATTCAAATAAGCAAAATGCAATTGATTTTATTGAGGCAGGAGACATTGGTGCTGCAGTCGGGTTTAAAGATATAAAAACAGGTGATACTTTGTCAGCTGAAAAATCTCCAATAATTCTTGAAAGTATGGATTTTCCTGATCCTGTAATCGGTATTGCTGTTGAGCCAAAGACAAAAGCAGACGTCGATAGACTTGGTATGGCCCTCGGGAAATTAGCTGAAGAGGACCCTACATTCCAGGTCAAAACAGATGAGTCATCTGGGCAGACAATTATTTCCGGTATGGGAGAGTTACACCTAGACATTATTGTTGACCGTTTGAAGAGAGAATTTAAAGTAGAGGTAAATCAGGGTAAACCACAAGTAGAATATAAGGAAGCACTTACTTCAAAATCAGACCATCGTGAAGTCTACAAAAAACAAACAGGAGGTAGAGGAAAATTTGCAGATATTGTTTTTTCAATGGAGCCTGGTGAAAATGGTAAGCCTGGATTGGAATTTGTTAATCTGATAAAGGGTGGTAACATACCAAAAGAATACATTCCGTCTGTTGAGAAAGGATTCAAAGAGGCCATGAGTAACGGACCACTTGCAGGATTTGAATTAGATTCAATGAAAATAACACTTGAAGATGGATCATTTCATCCTGTAGACTCTGACTCCCTATCTTTTGAATTAGCTGCAAAACTTGGATTTAAAGAAGCTGCCCGTGGAGCAAGTCCAGTAATAATGGAGCCCATAATGAAATTAGAGGTATTGACACCAGAAGAAAATATGGGAGACATAGTAGGTGATTTAAATAGACGTAGAGGTCAAGTAAACTCTATGGATGATAGAGCTGGCTCAAAGGTTGTTAAAGCTGAAGTGCCTTTATCCGAAATGTTTGGTTATGTAACTTCTCTAAGAACATTGTCATCGGGAAGAGCTACTTCAACTATGGAATTTGCCCATTATGCTGAAACCCCATCCAGTATTTCTGAGAATGTGATTTCTGAGATCAATGGAAATCCAGATTAAATTTTTGTAAAATGAGCCAGAAAATAAGAATAAAATTAAAATCCTATGACTTTAACCTAGTCGATAAATCAGCTGACAAAATAGTTAAGACTGTTAAGAATACTGGCGCTGTTGTTACTGGTCCAATTCCCTTACCAACTCACAAAAAAATCTTCACTGTCTTGAGGTCTCCACATGTAAATAAAAAATCACGCGAGCAATTTAAATTATCCTCATACAAAAGATTGTTGGATATATACAGTTCGTCTTCCAAAACGATAGACGCACTTATGAAGCTTGAGTTGCCCAGCGGAGTAGAGGTTGAAATAAAAGTTTAAACACATTATTATGTCTGGTTTAATTGGAAAAAAAATTGGTATGACAAGTCTTTATGACAATGAAGGAAAAAGCGTTGCCTGTACTGTTCTAGAGGCTGGACCATGCTTTGTCTCTCAAATAAAAACAAATGACAAAGATGGATATCAAGCGATTCAACTCTCCTATGATGATAAAAATGAAAAAAAAGTAATTAATTCAGAATTAGGTCATTTCAAAAAAGCCAACCTAAACGTAAAGAAAAAATTAGCTGAGTTCAAAAATTTTGAAGCGGAATTAGGTCTTGGTGAAACTGTAAGTGTTGAACACTTTTCAGAAGGAGATTTTGTTGACGTGTCTGCAAAATCAAAAGGGAAAGGTTTTCAAGGTGTAGTCAAAAGACATGGCTTTGCTGGGGTTGGACAGGCAACGCATGGCCAACACAACCGTTTAAGGGCACCTGGTTCTATTGGGGCTGCATCATATCCAGCTCGGGTGTTTAAAGGAATAAGAATGGCTGGACAAATGGGTAACAAAAAAGTTAAAACCCTTAATCTAAGAGTAATTAAGGTTGTCCCAGAAAAAAACTTACTTATACTAAAAGGATGTGTTCCTGGTCCTAAAAACGCTTACGTTATTATTCAGAAATAATGGAATTAAATGTACATAATATCAAGGGCAAGAAAACTGGCAAGAAAGTCAAGCTTGACATTTCTATTTTTGGTGTCGAGCCAAATAACCATGCAATTTACTTGGATGTAAAATCTTATTTAGCCAACAAGAGGCAAGGAACACATAAATCAAGGCAACGAGCTGATATAAAGGGGAGCACAAGAAAAATCAAAAAACAAAAAGGAACTGGTACTGCACGAGCTGGAAGTATTAAGAACCCCTTGTTTAGAGGTGGAGGTAGAATTTTTGGACCAGTCCCAAGAGATTACACTCAAAAGGTCAATAAGAAAGTTAAACGTTTGGCTCGTAAATCTGCCCTAAGCATAAAGGCTAAAGAGAAGTCTATCTTCGTGATAGAAGACTTTCAAATGGAAAAACCAAGCACAAAAGATTTTACAAAAATACTTACAGCTCTCGGTCTGTCTGGTAAAAAAAATCTTTTTGTATTGGAAGAGTTGAATAAAAATGTATATTTGTCGTCGCGCAATTTAAAAAATTCTAGCGTTGTAATCAACTCTGAATTAAATACTTATGGAATATCAAATGCTAGTAATTTGATTATTAGTGAAGGTGCAATTCCACAAATTGAGTCACTACTAAATCGTTAAATATGAATATCTTAGTTAGACCAATAATTACTGAAAAAGCTACACACCTTAGTGAGAGCAAAAATCAATATACTTTTTTAGTAAATGGTGGAGCCAACAAAATTCAAATTAAAAGTGCTGTTGAGGTTAATTACGGTGTAAAGGTTAAGAAAGTTTCTACCATAATTTGTGGATCTGAGCGCAAAAAAAGATATACAAAAAATGGTATTCAAAATGGTAAGTCGAATTCCACAAAAAAAGCTATCGTTAGTATAGCTGAAGGTGATAGAATTGATTTTTACGATAATTTATAGATATTGTTGATATGTCAGTTAAAAAATTAAAACCAATTACGCCAGCTCAACGATTTAGAATTGTCAATGGATTCGATGCAATTACTACAGATAAACCTGAAAAAAGTTTACTTTCTCCGAAGAAAAAAACTGGCGGAAGAAACAACAAAGGGAAGATGACCTCCCGTTATATAGGTGGTGGTCATAAAAAGAGATATCGCATTATAGATTTTAAACGTAACAAATTTGATGTTCCATCAGAAGTAAAATCCATTGAATATGATCCAAATCGCTCTGCTTTTGTTGCTTTGACAGAATTTGAGGATGGTGAAAAACGTTACATAGTTGCTCCAAGTGGCTTAAAAATCGGTCAATCAGTTTTATCCGGCAAAAATGCTAATCCCGAGATTGGCAATGCTTTGTTTCTATCTGATATACCATTGGGGACAATAATATCAAATATTGAATTGAGTCCTGGTAGAGGAGCTTCGATTGCTCGAAGTGCCGGATCATTTGCTCAACTTATGGCCCGTGATGGGAAATTTGCTACTATCAAATTACCCTCTGGAGAGACGCGTTTGATATTAGTAACATGCATGGCAGTAATTGGTTCAGTCTCAAATTCTGATCATCAACTTTTAGTTTCTGGTAAAGCCGGAAGAAGCAGATGGCTTGGCAGAAGACCGCGAACAAGACCAGTTGCCATGAACCCGGTCGACCATCCAATGGGGGGAGGTGAAGGAAGAGCATCAGGAGGACATCCAAGATCTCGAAACGGTGTACCTGCAAAGGGCTATCGAACAAGATCCAAAACTAAGGCATCAAACAAGTTTATAATCGAAAGAAGAAAAAAATAAAATATATGGCACGTTCACTAAAAAAAGGTCCTTTTGTCCATTATAGTCTAGAAAAGAAACTGATGAAAAATATTGAAGACGGAAAAAAAAGTGTTATCAAAACTTGGTCACGCTCTTCTTTAATAACACCTGATTTTGTTGGTCAAACAATTGGTGTTCATAACGGAAAGACATTTATACCTGTCTACATAACTGAAAACATGGTAGGGCACAAACTAGGCGAATTTTCTTTAACAAGAAACTTCAGGGGACATGCAGGGGCTAAGAATAAAGGGAATAAATAAAACGAATTGATATGGGAAATCGCAAAAGACAATCCGCTCAAGCTAAAAAAGAGGTAAAAAAATCTCTATCACTAGCGGTACTTAAGAATTGTCCAACCTCCCCACGTAAGATGAGATTAGTCGCTGATCAAATTAGAGGCAAATCTATAGACAAGGCATTATCAATTTTGAAATTTAGTCCAAAAGAAGCATCGAAAAAATTAGAAAAACTTGTTCTATCTGCAATATCAAATTGGCAATCAAAAAATGAAAATGAAGATATTGAAAAAGCGAACCTTTTCATCAACGAAATAAAAGTTGATGGAGGAAGAATGCTTAAAAGATTGAGGCCGGCTCCTCAAGGAAGGGCTCATAGAATTCGCAAAAGATCAAACCATGTGACTGTTGTACTTGGATCTAATTTATTAAAAGCATAAAATGGGACAGAAAACAAATCCAATTGGAAATCGTTTGGGAATCATTAGGGGATGGGACTCAAACTGGTATGGTGGGAAAAACTACGGAGATAAAATTGAGGAAGATGAAAAAATCAGAAAGTACATTCATGTGCGTCTCTCAAAGGCAAGTGTATCGAATGTAATTATTGAACGAACATTAAAAATAATTACTATCACAATTACTACTGCTCGGCCTGGTATTATAATTGGAAAAGCAGGGCAAGAGGTCGATAAATTAAAAGAAGAACTACGAAAAATTACTTCAAAAGAAGTTCAGATTAATATTTTTGAGATCAAAAGGCCAGAGCTTGATGCACAACTTGTTGGTTCAAGCATCGCTAGACAAATTGAAAGTAGAATTTCATATAGAAGGGCCATAAAAATGGCTATAGCTGCTGCTATAAGAATGAACGCAGAAGGAATTAAAGTCCAAATTTCTGGCAGACTAAATGGTGCCGAAATGGCAAGATCAGAATCTTATAAAGAGGGTCGCATTCCTCTTTCGACATTTCGGGCTGATATTGATTATGCTGTTGTTGAAGCCCATACAACATACGGAAGGTTAGGAATCAAAGTTTGGATAATGAAAGGTGAGGTTTACGGGAAAAGAGAGCTTTCACCATTGATCGGTATTTCTAAAAAAAGTCAACCAAATTCTAACTCCGGAAACGGAGGTGACCGCCAGCGCCGACGAAAATAAAATTACAGAAAAAAACGATGTTACAACCAAAAAAGACAAAATACAGAAAAGCACAAAAAGGACGAATGAAAGGCCTTTCTTCACGTGGCAATCAGCTTTCAAATGGGATGTTTGGAATCAAAGCTTTAGACTCAGTATTTATAACATCTAGACAAATTGAGGCAGCAAGAATTGCAGCAACCAGATACATGAAGAGGGAAGGACAACTTTGGATAAAAATATTTCCAGACAAGCCTATCACAAAAAAACCTCTTGAGGTTAGAATGGGAAAAGGTAAAGGGGCACCTGAGTACTTTGTCGCAGTGGCTAAAGCTGGACGAGTTATCTTCGAGGTTGCTGGTGTTTCATATGATATTGCAAAAGAAGCACTAAGACTTGCTGCACAGAAATTACCTGTTAAAACAAAATTTATAGTCGCACGAGACTTTGAAAACTAATACTAGAAATGAAACAGACTGAGATAAAAAAACTTTCAAAACAAGACCTAGGAGATAAATTGGTTGAGTACAATAAAAAATTAGTTGAGCTGAAAATGTCTCATGCTGTTTCACCAATAGAAAATCCCTCTCAGATAAGGAATACACGAAGAATAATAGCTAGAATTAAAACTGCTATTACAAATAAAAATGAATTATAACATCATGGAATCAAGGAATCTAAGAAAAGAGAGAGTAGGCATAGTAATAAGTAATAAAATGGAAAAATCTATTGTTGTTTCTGAGGTCAAAAAAGTGAAACATTCCATGTATGGGAAATTTGTTTTAAAAACTAAAAAATATGTGGTTCACGATGAAAAGAATGACTGTAATATTGGAGATACAGTAAAAATAATGGAGACGAGACCATTAAGTAAGTCAAAGTGTTGGCGGATGGTAGAAATAATTGAAAGAGTTAAATAGCATGGTACAACAAGAAACTAGACTTAAAGTTGCAGACAACACTGGGGCAAAAGAGGTGTTGACAATTCGTGTGTTGGGTGGAACAAAACGAAGATATGCATACATAGGTGACAAGATTGTTGTTACAGTAAAGGAAGCTTCTCCCTCAGGAACAATAAAAAAAGGACAAGTATCAACTGCTGTAGTTGTAAGAACTAGGAAAGAAGTAAGGCGTGCCGATGGGTCTTACATACGTTTTGATGAAAACGCTTGTGTTTTATTAAATCCAACAGGTGAGATGAGAGGCACAAGAGTTTTTGGACCAGTTGCAAGGGAGCTTAGAGAAAAACAATTTATGAAGATCGTTTCTCTGGCACCTGAGGTATTATAATAAAATAAAATTAAAAATGGCAATTAAGATTAAAATTAAAAAAGGAGATAAAGTCAGAGTAATTTCTGGATCTAATAAAGGATCTGAAGGTGAAGTAATAAGTATTAAAAAAGAAACTAATAAAGCAATTGTAGAAGGTGTTAATGTTGTGAAAAAGCACAATAAACCGAGTGCCCAAAGCCCTCAAGGAGGTATATCTGAAATGGAAGCACCAATTGACATATCAAATTTATCTTTGATTACACCAGACGGAAAAACAACACGTGTAGGTTTTAGAATGGATGAAGGAACAAAAGTCCGCTACTCAAAAAAAACTAATGAAGTTATTTAGAATATGACATATATACCAAGATTAAAACTCGATTATAACAAACGAATTATTAGTAGTCTAAAGGAATCTTTCAGTTACAAAAGTGTTATGCAAGTACCGAAACTTCTCAAAATAGTTCTGAGTAGAGGAGTTGGTTCTGCCGTAGCTGATAAAAAACTTATTGAGCACGCAGTTGATGAATTAACATTAATTACAGGTCAGAAGGCGGTAGCAACAGTATCAAAAAAAGATGTCGCATCGTTTAAACTCCGTAAAGGTATGCCTATTGGAGCTAAAGTAACACTCCGAGGCGAACGTATGTACGAATTTCTAGACCGTCTTGTAACTACAGCACTACCAAGAGTTCGCGATTTTCAGGGTGTAAAAACAACCGGATTTGATGGTCGAGGTAATTACACATTGGGTGTTACTGAGCAAATTATTTTCCCTGAAATTGATATAGATAAAGTAAACAAGATAAATGGCATGGATATCACTTTTGTAACTTCAGCTAGAACTGACCAGGAAGCAAAATCATTATTAACGGAATTAGGGATTCCATTTAAAAAGATTTAAACATGGCTAAAGAATCGATGAAAGCACGTGAGATAAAACGAGCAAAAACAGTCGCTAAGTATTCAGAGAGAAGAAAAGCTTTAAAAGAATCTGGTGACTTTTTGGGACTGCAAAAACTCCCTAAGAATGCCTCACCTGTAAGAATGCATAATCGTTGCAAGTTAACTGGAAGACCTAAGGGATATATGCGCCAATTTGGTATTTCAAGAGTAACATTCAGAGAAATGGCAAATAAAGGTTTAATTCCAGGAGTCACAAAAGCTAGCTGGTAAATTTTAATATTATTATATATGTTCACAGATCCTATCGCAGACTATTTAACTCGAATAAGAAACGCTAACCTTGCTGGCCATCGAATAGTCGAAATTCCAGCATCAAAAATAAAAAAAGAGATTACAAAAATTCTTTTTGACCAAGGTTATATTTTAAGCTACAAGTTTGAAGAAACAGAAAATAAGCAAGGAATTATAAAAATTGCCTTAAAATACGATAAGCATACAAAAGAACCCGTCATAAAAAAACTTCAACGAATAAGTACCCCTGGTTTAAGAAAGTATTCTTCTTCAGAAACCTTACCGAGAATTTTGAATGGACTTGGTATTTCAATAGTTTCTACATCAAAAGGAGTAATGACCGGGAAGCAGGCTGCTAAGGACAACGTAGGTGGGGAATTAATTTGTTATGTATATTAAATTTATTCATTTATGTCAAGAGTAGGAAATAGTCCAATTAAAGTACCAGAGGGAGTTTTTATTGATATTCAGCCCTCTACAATTAGTATAAAAGGAAAGTTAGGTGAACTTTCGCAAGAGTACAGTGATGTTAAAATAAAACTTGACAATCATGTAATTTCGGTATCACGTTCTTCTGAGAGTAAAACTGCAAAATCAAAACACGGCTTGTTTAGATCATTGATCGCGAATATGGTTCATGGTGTGAGTGTTGGTTTCACTAAGGAGTTAGAACTTGTTGGTGTTGGTTACAGAGCAAGTCATCAAGGACAAAAACTTGATCTTGCACTTGGTTTTTCACATAATATACTCTTTGATATAGCTCCTGAGGTTAAAATTGAAACAATTTCCGAAAAGGGTAAAAACCCAATTGTAAAGCTCACCTCTCATGATAAGCAATTGGTTGGCTATGTAGCGTCAAAAATACGCTCTTTCAGAAAACCTGAACCTTACAAAGGAAAAGGGATTAAGTATGTTGGGGAACAAATAAGAAGGAAGGCTGGTAAGTCAGCTTAATTTATAGATTATGAGTTTAACAAAATTAGAACGCAGGAATAGAATCAGAAAGCGAATTCGTAAAATTATAAGTGGAACGGCAACCACTCCTAGGCTTTCTGTGTATAGAAGTAACAAAGAAATTTACGCCCAATTAATAGACGATATGCTTGGTAAAACTATTGTATCTGTTTCATCACGGGATAAAAAAATCTCAAAAGAAAAACAGTCTAATAAAACTAAAGTTGCCTCCACTGTGGGCAAACAAATGGCAGCTTTAGCCCTAAAAAACGGTATTTCTAAAGTCAAATTTGATAGAAATGGTTATCTATATCACGGCAGAGTAAAAGCATTAGCTGAGGGCGTTCGTGAAGGGGGAATTAAATTTTAATTTGTATATGTATCAAGATTATAAAAACGTAGAATTAGTTAAGCCTGCAGGCTTAGATTTAAAAGACCGTTTGGTAGGTGTTCAACGTGTTACCAAAGTAACAAAAGGTGGAAGAGCATTCGGTTTTTCAGCCATTGTTGTTGTGGGCGACGAAAACGGTGTTGTTGGACAAGGTTTAGGTAAATCTAAAGAGGTTTCAGAGGCAATTGCAAAAGCTATTGAAGATGCAAAGAAAAATTTAATACGTATACCTATCCTTAAAGGAACTCTTCCTCATGAGCAAAAGGGTAAATATGGTGGAGCTAGAGTTTTTCTTAAGCCAGCATCAGAGGGAACTGGGGTTATTGCTGGTGGTGCTGTAAGAGCTGTTCTGGATGCCGTTGGCATTCACAATGTGCTATCTAAATCTCAAGGGTCTTCAAACCCTCATAACGTAGTAAAAGCTACTTTTGATGCACTTTTGAACTTGAGGAACCCTCAACAGATTGCAAAAGAAAGAGGCATTTCAATAGATAAAGTCTTTAATGGATAAAAAATGGTACAAATTAAAGTTAAGCAACTGAGGAGTAAGATTAAATGTCTTCAAAAACAAAAACAAACTTTGGATTCTTTGGGACTAAGGGGGATTGGTAGTGAAGTTGTACATGACGCAACACCAAGTATATTAGGTATGATTAGGAAGGTTAAACATCTGGTATCTGTAAAAGAATTATAAATTTATTAATGATGAGTTTAGAAAAAATATCACCAGCAAAAGGATCAAACAAGGTGGCTGGAAAGCGTCTTGGAAGAGGTCAGTCCTCAGGAAAAGGAGGCACTTCCACGCGAGGTCATAAAGGAGCTAAATCACGTTCTGGATATTCAAAAAAGATAGGTTTTGAAGGCGGACAAATGCCACTTCAAAGAAGAATTCCAAAATATGGATTTAAAAATTTTAATCGAACTGAATATCAAGTAATTAACTTGGATATAATCCAAAAATTAGCTGATAATAAAAAATTGAAGAACGTATTGAATTTAGAGAAAATGACCAAATTACGTTTGATACATAAGAACGATTTAGTAAAAATCTTAGGTCGTGGTAAGCTTGCAGTCCCAATTAAAGTATCTGCTCATAAGTTTTCTGCTTCTGCAAAGAAAGCCATTGTGGCTGCTGGTGGCGAAGCTATAACTATATAAATTGTTTTGATGAGAAAACTATTAGAGACAGTTTACACAATTTATAAAATTGAAGAACTACGCGATCGAGTTCTATTAACTTTGAGTTTGCTTTTGGTTTATAGAGTTGGAGCCCAGGTTGTATTACCTGGAATAGATCCAATTCAACTATCAGAGCTAAGTAACAGAACTGATGGTGGGGGCCTACTCGGAATTTTGAATGCCTTTACTGGTGGAGCTTTTGCTAATGCATCTGTTTTTGCCTTAGGGATTATGCCTTACATATCTGCATCAATTGTTGTCCAGCTAATGGGAATTGCGGTTCCGTATCTTCAAAAACTTCAAAAAGAGGGTGAAAGTGGAAGAAAAACTATAAATCAAATCACAAGATGGCTTACTATTGCTATATGTGTTGTGCAAGCCCCAGCTTATTTGTATGGCCTAAGCGCCCTCGGGGTCCCTGAAAGCGCCTTTATTTTGGGAAAAGGCCCTTTATTTATATTCTCATCAGTTATCATTTTAGTTACAGGTACTATTTTTGCTATGTGGTTAGGTGAAAAAATTACTGATAAAGGGATAGGAAATGGTATTTCTTTATTAATAATGGTTGGAATAATTGCAAATTTACCATTATCTTTTGCACAAGAGTTTGTATCGAGGGTTTCAGAGAATAATGGAGGTTTAATGTTAATTCTGATAGAGTCAATTCTTTGGATAGTTATTATTTTACTCTCAATATTACTTACACTTGCGGTTAGACGGATACCTGTCCAGTATGCAAGAAGGCAAGCAGGAGGTTCAACTTCTGAACGAACAATTTATGGCTCACGTCAGTACATTCCTTTGAAACTAAACGCCTCAGGGGTTATGCCTATCATTTTTGCTCAAGCTATAATGTTCGCCCCAACATATATTGGAAGCTTGCTGGGAGATTCTAGTGCAGGCCAATGGATGCAAGCAAATTTTTCAGATATATTCGGTTTGTGGTATAACATTGTTTTCTCGATATTAATTATTGTTTTTACATATTTTTACACCGCCATAACTGTACCTACAAATAAAATGTCCGATGATTTAAAGCGTAGTGGTGGATTTGTACCTGGAATTCGTCCTGGAAATGAGACCTCAGAATATTTAGATAAGGTTATGTCACATATAACCTTTCCAGGTTCAATTTTTTTAGCTATTATTGCAATTTTTCCTGCAGTTGTGGTTAAACTCATTGGTATACAACAAGGGTGGGCTCTTTTTTATGGAGGTACTTCTCTGTTAATTATGGTAGGCGTTGCTATAGATACAATTCAGCAGGTAAATTCTTACCTGCTTAATAGACATTACGACGGTTTGATGAAATCAGGGAAAATTAGAAAAACATAAAATTACGATGGCAAAGCAATCAGCGATAGAACAAGAAGGAACTATAATTGAGGCATTATCAAATGCTATGTTTAGGGTCGAATTAGAGAATGGGCACATTGTAACAGCACATATTTCAGGCAAGATGAGATTACATTACATTAAATTATTACCAGGGGACAAAGTCAAATTAGAAATGAGCCCTTATGATTTAACAAAAGCAAGAATTACCTTTCGATTTTAATACTTAAATAATATTATGAAAACTAGAGCATCAATTAAGAAACGAAGCGCAGAATGTAAAATAGTTAGAAGAAAGGGACGCTTATATGTTATAAATAAAAAAAATCCACGATTTAAACAAAGACAAGGTTAATTATGGCTAGAATATCAGGTGTAGACATTCCAAAACAAAAAAGAGGTGTTATTTCACTTACCTATATTTTTGGTATAGGTAAAAGTCGTGCACAATCAATTTTATTAAAAGCAAAAGTTGATCATGAAAAAAAAGTACAAGACTGGACTGATGACGAAACTTCTCGTATTAGAGAAGTCGTAGGATCACTCAAAATTGAAGGTGAATTACGATCTGAAGTACAGCTAAGTATAAAAAGATTAATGGACATAGGGTGTTATCGAGGAATTAGGCATAGAACTGGACTGCCCCTTCGTGGACAAAGAACAAAAAATAACTCTAGAACGAGAAAGGGTAAGCGTAAGACGGTAGCAAACAAAAAGAAAGCAACTAAATAATATTTTGTAATTATGGCAAAAACAACAAATAAAAAAAGAAAGGTATTAGTTGAATCAATTGGTGAAGCCCATATTAACGCTTCATTTAATAATATTATTATTTCTTTGACAAATTCTAAGGGGGATGTCATTGCCTGGTCTTCTGCCGGCAAAATGGGTTTTAGGGGGTCTAAAAAAAATACTCCCTATGCAGCACAAACAGCCGCTGAAGATTGTGCAAAAACCGCCCAAGACGCTGGCTTGCGCAAAGTAAAAGTATTTGTGAAAGGCCCAGGCAATGGTCGTGAATCAGCAATACGTACTTTACATAACAATGGAATAGAAGTTTTAGAAATTGTTGATGTGACCCCACTACCACACAATGGATGTAGACCACCCAAAAGAAGAAGGGTTTAAAAATAACTGTAATAAATAAAAACAAAATAAATG
>TARA_B100000963_G_scaffold321654_1_pt1 | contig 96712 bp, 96 predicted proteins | sample TARA_B100000963 | Tara Oceans TARA_B100000963 (sample SAMEA2622097) | marine metagenome | biome: marine biome (ENVO:00000447); feature: surface water layer (ENVO:00002042); material: "saline water (ENVO:00002010), including plankton (ENVO:xxxxxxxx)" | depth 5 m | reverse complement strand
AAAAAATTAAAAAAATAATGTAAAAACAATATTTATTCTCATAAATTATGAAGATTTTGACTATAAATCTTTCTAAAAGTCAAATTAATTCTTGAAGATATTTTCTTTGATGTCTTAGGGATTTTATGATACCACTCATGTTGAGTAGTTCCACTCATGATTAACAAACTTCCGCTTTCAAGTTTAAATTTAATAGGCTCAATTTTTAGGTTTTTGTGTTTCATTTGAAAATATCTTTCTTCTCCAAACGAAACAGACGCTATTGTAGGATTAACTCCTAATTCTTTTTCATCATCAGCGTGCCATCCATTACTATCATTACCATCCCTGTAAAGATTTATTAAAACGGATGAAAATTTTTCATTGCATACTTTATAAATTTTATTTTTAATTTCATTTAATGATTTGTTCATTTTATTTGGGAACATTTTTATCCCTGAGTATGAGTACGGGTTAATATTGTCAGAATGAAGTGATGTTAATCTTGGCTGATCATACAATTTGCCAAAAACCTTTATTTTGTCTTTTCTCCATGGAATAACTTCCATAAGGTTCTTAAAATAATAATCACACTCGTTGTCAGTCCAAAAATTGGGATAATAGACAATTGATGCTCCAATTAATTTAGGTCTCCAAATTTTTTTAGGTATCTCTAGTTCTTTCAATTTAAGTTTTGATTATTTTATCAAATCAACGCTTCTTTGAATAAATTTTGTTAAATCTTCGCCCTTAAGTAAATTTTGAGAGAGTCTTGCTAAGTCTAAAGCTTGATTAATTAATCTTTCTCTTTTATTTTTAGTTTTTGTTTTTAATATTTCTCCAACAAGTTCGTGGTTTGAATTGACAACTAGATTATACATTTCAGGGAAATTGCCATACATTCCGGAACCAGAACCACCACTCTGTTGCATTTCTTTCATTCTTCTCATAAATTCAGGTTGAGTTAAAACAAAGGGCAGTGAGGATGAATTGAGTGAGTCAATTTGGACAGTATATTTATCTTTTGGAATAAACTCTTCAATTATAGGTTTTAAATCTTCTTTTTCTTTTTCAGTGAGTTTAGAAACAGATGATTCATCTTTTTTTATTAAGTTCTCAATGGAATCACCATCAACTCTAACGAAAGAAACCTTTTCGTTTTTAGTTTCTATTTTCTGAATAAGATGAGGAACAATTGGCGAATCTAACACTAAAATTTCATAACCTTTTTCTTTAGCTGTCTCTATGTAAGAGTGCTGTTCATCTATGTTGGAACAGTATAATACTATTAATTTTTCATCTTTATCAGTTTGACTGTCTTTTATTTTTTCTTTTAGCTCAGAAAAAGTAAAAAATTTGTTATCAATATTTGGATATAAAGCAAAACTATCTGCTTTGTCATAGAATTTATCCTCAGATAGCATTCCGTATTCTATTATAACTTTAATGTCATTCCACTTATCCTCGAAACTTTTTCTATCCTTTTTAAATAAACTGTTTAATTTATCTCCCACTTTTCTAGTTATATAATTGCTAATTTTTTTTACCGCGCTATCAGCTTGTAAATAACTTCTTGATACATTTAATGGTATGTCTGGAGAATCTATAACACCCCTAAGTAAGGTTAAGAATTCAGGGACGATTCCCTCAACATTGTCAGTAACAAAAACCTGATTCTGATATAATTGAATTTTATCTTTTTGAATATTAATGTCATTATTAATTTTTGGGAAATATAATATGCCAGTCAAGTTAAATGGGTAATCAACATTTAAATGGATATTAAATAGGGGTTCTTCAAATTGCATAGGATATAATTCTCTATAAAATTTTGAATAATCTTCTTCTTTTAATTTTGATGGAATTTTAGTCCAAGCAGGATTAGTATTATTTATTATATTATCAACTGTTTTAGTCTTAGGTTTGGCATCTTTTGGAGAATTTTTTGGCAAAGGAATTGTTTCCTCTTTCGTTCCAAATTTAATTGGAATTGGCATAAATTTGTTGTACTTATTTAGTAATTCATTTAGTTTAGATTCCTCTAAAAATTCTTTAGAATCGTCGTCAATATGAAGTATTATTTCAGTCCCGCGGTCTTTTTTGATGCCTTTCTCAAGTTTATAGTTTGGCGAACCATCGCATTCCCATTGAGCAGACTCAGATTTTTGATATGATTTAGTGTGAATTTCAACTTTTTTGGAAACCATGAAGGCAGAGTAAAAACCTAACCCAAAATGACCAATAATCCCAGAATCTTTTGCACTGTCTTTATATTTTTCTAAAAACTCCTCAGCTCCAGAAAAAGCGACCTCGTTTATATATTTTTTAACCTCTTCTTGAGTCATCCCAATACCTTGATCAATAATATGTAGTTTTTTATTTTTTTTATCTACCTTGACCTCTATTAATAAGTTATCAGAATCACCTTTTATCTTACCAATGCTAATTAGATGTTGTAATTTAATTGATGCGTCTGTTGCATTTGAAATTAATTCTCTTAAAAAAATCTCTTGATCACTATAAAGAAATTTTTTTATTAAAGGAAATATGTTTTCGACAGCAACTTTAATCTTACCTTTTGCCATTTTTTAATTTTTTTGTAAAAATAGATAATTATTTATTTTAATAAAAAAAAATATTTTGTTTAATAAATTTTTAAAATTGTTAAACATTTTATATATTTGTGTAAAAATATTATCTGTTGAGTTTATGTTTAATATTTGATTTTTATGTTTGATGTGAGCCACTCATATAAACCTCTTTGGTTGGGAAATAATTTGCTATGAATTTTTTTTTTGAGTGGCTTTAAACATCATCCTTTATCAAATTAAGCCCAAAAAATGTTATTCCTCCGTTCACTATCAAGATAAAAAAACCAAGGTCGAACTCATATTTCTCAATCAAAATCCAACTAAATAAATAGCTTAAAAAAGGCGAAATAATGCAAACAATAGGCACTAATTTGTCAATTACTTTATAATTTGTAAAAAGGCCATACGAGTACAAACCCAATAAGGGTCCATAAGTATAACCCGCAAATAAAAATAATTTTTCAATTACACTCTCATTCGCTATAATATATTTAAAAATTAAAATAATAATTATCAATAAAATTGAGATTGAAACATGAGTTATTTTTCTAACATAAATTTGTTTAGTTTTTTTAAATTTCTTTTCTATTTTTAAAATATCAATACAAAACGATGTAGTCATTGAGGTCAAAGCACTATCTGCACTACTATATGCGGCGGCAATTAATCCCAAAATAAATGTCGCAGAAACAATTACACCCATTTCACTTAAATTTGCTATTGTGGGAAATAAATTATCTTTATTTGCACTTATTTTATTTAAACTAGCGTATTCTGTTAATAAATAGCCTAGAGCTAAAAATAAAAAATTGACTAAAACTAAAACAAGTGTGAACCAAAACATGTTTTTTTGTGCATCTTTTAGAGATTTACATGTTAAATTCTTTTGCATCATATCTTGATCTAGTCCTGTCATTACAATTGCTATAAAAGCTCCTGATATAAATTGTTTCCAAAAAAAATTTGATTCTTTTACATTTTCAAAGAAAAAAATTTTTGTTTTTTGATTGTTAGATAGTTCAAAAATTACTGAAGAAAAATCAATATTTAATAGTTCAATAATTTTGAAAATAGTAAAAAAAACTGCTACGAGCATAAATAATGTTTGCAATGTGTCTGTCCAAACAATTGTTTTAATTCCAGATTTAAAAGTATAAATCCATATTAGAATTATTGTAAAAGTTACAGTTATCCAATATGGAATATTTAGTTCGTCAAAAACTAAAAGTTGCATAACATTTGCGACTAAAAATAATCTAAAACTTGCTCCGATTACTCTTGAAATTAAGAAAAAGCTTGCACCTGTTACATAACTATTAGCACCAAATCTATTATCAAGGTAAGTATAAATAGAGGTTAAATTCATTCTGTAATAAAGCGGAAGTAAAATTTTACCAATAAAAAAATATCCCACTGTATAACCCAAGACCATTTGGAAGTAGCTGAATTGTGAATTTTCTACCCAACCAGGAACGGATATAAATGTTACACCAGATAATGATGCACCAATCATACCGAATGCTACTAAATACCATGGTGAACTCTTATTAGCATTAAAGAATGACTCATTGCTTTCTTCTCTTGTGAAATATGAAATAATTAAGAGTAGAGAGAAATAAAAAAAAATTAATGATATTATTTGTAAAGAAGTCATCTTTTCAAAGTTAAAGATATAAAACTATATCAGTAAAATTTATAAATTAGTATAATGAATTTCTCATCAAAATTATTAGAGAGTGTTATTTATGAGATTTCACAATTACCGGGTATTGGTAAAAGGTCAGCTTTAAGATTAGCTCTTCATATCTTAAAAGAAAATCCATCAAAGATAAGCTCATTAGTAGATTCAATAGAAAACTTCAAATCAAAAATAATTTTTTGTCAAAACTGTCATAATATATCTGACTCAAAAATTTGTGATATTTGTTTAAATCCAAAAAGAGATTCCTCTCAAATTTGTGTAGTTCAAGATGTAAGAGATGTAATGGCTATTGAAAATACAAATCAATTTAGTGGAAACTATCATGTTTTAAATGGAATAATTTCTCCTATCGACGGAATTGGTCCTCAAGACTTAACTATTTCCTCATTAGTTGATAAAGTAAGCAGCGAAAAAATAAAAGAGGTTATTTTTGCTTTAAGTGCAACAATGGAAGGTGACACTACTACATTTTATATAAATAAAAAAATATCAAAATTTGATATAATAATTTCAACAATTGCAAGAGGAGTACCTATTGGTGACGAAATTGAATATGCTGATGAGGTAACACTTGGTAGAAGCATTTTACAAAGAGTCCCGTTTTCCCCTTCAACTTAGAATTTTGTGATCTATAGTTTTAATCCTTTTTATTTTGGTAAATTTGTTTTCCATTAGTTAATTAGGTATGGGAAAATATTTTGTTACTCTTCCAAGCATGGGAGAAAGTGTGGTAGAAGCAACTTTGACAAATTGGTTGAAGGAAGTTGGTGACAAAATTAGTATAGACGAACCAATTGTGGAGATTGCAACTGACAAGGTTGATTCAGATATAACCTCAGAATATGAAGGTGTCCTTTTAGAAAGAAAATTTAATAAAGATGATATAATAAAAGTCGGAGATATCATAGCTGTTATTGAATCCTCTGAGTTTGATGAAAAAAATATTGAAAAAAGTGATGAGATTGTAGAATTAGATATAAGTAGAAATAAAGATTTTAACTCTGAAGCTAAAGATGATTTTGATCAGTTAACTTATACCGATTCAAAAATAGAATCTAATCCTGTAGAAAGTACAATCGATGAAATAATTGAATCAATCGGCGATATTGAAAGTTCAAATGCAAACCTAAACCAACAAATCGAAACTAACAAGTTTCTCTCGCCACTAGTTAAAAGTATAGCCCAGGCGGAAGGGATTACAGATGAAGAGTTAGAAAAAATTCCTGGAACGGGAGTATCCAATAGAATTACCAAAAAAGATATTTTTGCTCATATCTCCAAGAAAAAAAAATTAGGTAATGGTGAAACTGTTAAAGCTAATAAAAGTGATCAAATAATTGAATTATCAAGATTGGCAAAAATTACAGCTGATCATATGATTAACTCAAAAAAAACTTCAGCTCATGTTAATTCATTTATTGAAGCTGATATAACTAATTTGAGTGATTGGAGAGATAAGTATAAAGTCAAATTTATGGAGGAGGAAAATGAAAAATTAACCTTTACTCCTATTTTTATTCAAGCTGTGATTTCAGCTCTAAAAGAATTTCCGTTATTAAATAGTTCTTTTGACGGTGATAAAATTATTCAAAAAAAAGATATTAATATAGGAATGGCAACCGCATTAGAAAACGGAGATCTAATTGTTCCAGTTATTAAAAATGCTGATCATTTTAATTTAATAGGCCTTGCAAAATCTGTGAATGATTTATCAATTAGAGCAAGAAATAAAAAACTTAATTCTGACGAGATTCATGGTGGCACTTTTACAGTTACAAACATTGGTAATTTTCAAACTTTAACTGGAACACCAATTATAAATCAACCACAAATTGGAATAATTGCTTTTGGAGTAATTCGTAAAATGCCTTCAGTCATTGAAACATCAAATGGAGATTTCATCGGCATAAGAAAGAAAATTATTATATCACACAGTTATGATCATAGAGTTATTAATGGTGCTATGGGAGGGAACTTTCTAAGATCTGTTGCAAGATTTATTGAACAGTGGGATCTTAATTTTGAAATTTGATTAAATGAATTTAAAATTAAATAAGCCTCTCTGTTTTTTTGATTTAGAAACTACGGGGATTAATATTGTAAAAGATAGAATTGTAGAAATTGCAGTTCTTAAGGTTTCCCCTAATAATAAGAAAGATATTAAATCTTGGCTTGTAAATCCAGAAATAAATATACCTGAGGAGGCAACTTCAGTTCATGGAATAACTAATGAAATGGTAAAGAATAAACCTACTTTTAAATTAATTTCTAAGAAGGTTTTTGAATATATTAAAAATTGTGACTTAGCTGGATTTAATTCAGATAGATTTGATATACCATTGTTGGTTGAGGAATTTATGAGGTCTGAGATAAATTTTGATTTAAGTAAAGTTAAAACAATTGACGTTCAGACAATTTTTCATAAAATGGAAAAGAGAACTCTTGGAGCTGCTTATGAATTTTATTGTAACAAAACGTTAATTGAAGCACATTCTGCTAAATCTGACTCTATGGCAACATTTGAAGTTTTATTATCTCAAATTTCTAAATATGAAGATTTAGGCCAGACTGTTAAAGATATTTCAGAATTTTCATCAAGAAAAAATATTTTAGATTTTGCAGGATTTATATCTTTAAATAAAGATAATAAACCTATTTTTTCTTTTGGAAAATATAAAGGCCAAGAGGTTTTAAATGTTTTTAAAAAGGATCCAGGATACTATGGATGGATTTTAAAGTCAGATTTCCCTATGTACACAAAAAAAATTCTTACCTCCATTAAACTAAGTAATAAAGAATTTTAAATGAAGATTATTTGTATTGCAAGAAATTACACTGATCACATTAGTGAACTGTCTAATAAAAAACCAAAAGAGCTTTTATTTTTTTTAAAACCAGACACGTCCCTTTTACTCAATAACAAACCATTTTTTTTTCCAACATTTTCAAAAAAAATTGATCATGAGGTTGAAATATTAGTTAAAATCAATAAAGTTGGAAAAAAAATTTCAAAGGAGTTTGCTAATAAGTACTATAAAGAAATTAGTTTGGGTATTGATTTTACAGCAAGAGATATTCAATCTAATTTAAAGTCATTAGGATACCCCTGGGAAAAATCTAAAGCATTTGATAATTCTGCAGTTGTTGGTAAATGGATTAGCAAAGAAAAAATTAAAAATATTGATGATTTAAATTTTTCCTTATTAAAAAATGGAAACATTGTACAAAAAGAATCAACAAAAAATATGATTTGGAAAATTGATGAGATAATTTCAGAAATTTCAAATTATATAACCTTAAAAATTGGTGATATAATCTTTACAGGTAGTCCTGCCGGGGTTGGTTCTATTAAAATTGAAGATTTCTTAGAGGGTTTCATTGAAGATAAACTCATTTTTGAATTTAAGATAAAATAAATGAAAGCTACAGTAATAACTATAGGTGATGAAATTTTAATTGGACAAATTGTTGATACTAATTCTGTTTTTATTTCAAAAGAACTTAATAAAATTGGAGTTGAAGTAAGTAGTATCTTAACAATTGGTGATAGTCAAAACGAAATAATTAGTGCTTTAAATCATTCAAAAGAAAATGTAGACCTTATTGTTTTAACAGGTGGTCTTGGTCCAACCAATGACGATATTACAAAAAAATCTTTATGTAAATATTTTAATGATAAATTAGTTTTAAATAAAAAGGTCTTGGATAATATTGAGTATATTTTTAAAAAATATATTTCTACTCCAATAAACCAACAAAATAAAGATCAAGCATATTTACCTTCAAAAGCTAAAATTTTAGCGAATAAACATGGAACAGCTCCTGGTATGTATTTTCAAGAAAATAAAAAAATTTTTATTTCTCTTCCCGGTGTTCCCTTTGAAATGAAGTCGATTTTCACGGATGAAGTAGTTCCATTATTAAAAAAAACCACAAAAAGAAATCAATTAGTTCATAAAACTTTAATGACTTATGGTCTTGGTGAAAGTGCCATTGCAGAAAAGATTAAAACTTGGGAAACGAATTTACCAAAGCAAATCAAACTTGCTTATTTACCAAATCTAGGAAGAGTAAGACTTAGGCTTTCTTCCAAAGGTTCAAATAAATTAGATCAACTAAATTTGATAAATAGTGAAATCAAAAAACTTAAAAATATAATAGGTGATATTTTAATAGGAGACGAGTCTGAAACTTCAATTGAGTATGAAATTCAAAAATTATTTATTGAAAAAAAACTAACATTGTCATTATCAGAAAGTTGCACTGGAGGAAAACTTTCTTCTAGAATCACATCAATACCTGGATCTTCAAGTTATTTCAAAGGAGCATTAGTTCCTTATTCAACCATGGTAAAGAAAAAAGTGTTAAAAATATCAAACAATATTATTAAATCTTACACGGTAGTTAGTGAGGAGGTAGCTGAAATAATGGTAAAAAAGACAAAAGAAATATTTGAGTCAGATTTTTGTTTATCAATAACAGGAAATGCAGGTCCACAAAAAGGGGACTCTGATAAAGAAATAGGAAAAGTATTCATATCAATTTCAACAGTTAACGATATATTAGATTATGAGTTTACCTTTGGTAATCATAGAGAAAGAGTCATCAATAAGGCTGTCAATAAGGCGCTAGAACTTTTATTATTTGAAATTAAAAGACATTAAAACTTTAATAATTAGTTTTTATTTCCGGTTAAAAAAATTAAATTTGCAATCTTATTTATTGTTAAAGTTTATAAAGGTGAGTAGAATATGTCAAATTTCGGGTAAAAGAGCTATGTTCGGCAATAACGTTTCAAAAGCTGTCAATAAAACTAAAAGGAGATTTGAAGTTAATCTAATTGCAAAAAAATTCTTTCTCCCGAGTAAAAACAAATGGATTAATTTGAAGGTATCTGCCAGAGTTTTAAAAACTATAAATAAAAAAGGTATTGAGGCAGTATTAAGAAATTCAAATATTAGAATTTAGATTTAAATGGCAAAAAAGGGTAACCGTATTCAAGTTATTTTAGAGTGTGTAGAACACAAAGATTCGGGTAAACCGGGCACCTCTAGGTATATCACAACAAAAAACAAGAAAAATTCTCCTGATAGGTTAGAAATAAAAAAGTTTAATCCTATTTTGAAAAAAATGACTATTCATAAAGAAATTAAATAAAAATGGCTAAAAAATCAGTTGCATCGCTTCAAACAGGTTCAAAAAGATTAACAAAGGCTATTAAAATGGTCAAAAAAAATAATTCTGAAAACTATTCGTTTGTTGAAAAAATTATACCTCCTGATCTTGTAAAGGATTGGTTTAAAAGTTACGAGTAAACATACTTTAAAAAATTAAAGCTATTTTTATTTAATTTTTTAACTTTTTTATGAAATTTTTAAAGTCTTTTTTTTCATCAAAGCAAAAAGAAAATTTAGATAAAGGTCTTTCTAAAACTAAAAGCTCATTTTTTTCAAAGCTTTCTAGATCAATTGCTGGTAAATCCAAGATTGATGACAACGTTTTAGAAAATTTAGAAGATGTTTTGATAACCTCTGATGTTGGAGTAGAAACTTCCAACAAAATAGTTAGCTCAATAATTAAAAGGGTAAGAAAAGAAAAATACTTGAATACAAGTGAGCTAGATAATATTTTAAAAGATGAAATACTCAATATAATACATAAATCTTCTAGTGAGGAAAATTTGGAAATTCTTCCAGATTCTAAATTGAACATTATTCTTGTTGTAGGAGTAAATGGAGTTGGAAAGACAACCACAATCGGAAAGCTAGCAAATTTTTATAAAAATATAAACAAAAAAGTCCTTTTAGGTGCTGCTGACACATTTAGAGCTGGGGCAATTGATCAACTCAAAATTTGGGCTAAAAGAGCTAATGTCGAAATTGTCCATAAAGAGATGGGTAGTGATCCTGCTTCCGTTGCGTATCAAACTATACAATATGGAGTTTCAAATAATCACGATGTTATTATTATTGACACAGCAGGTAGGCTCCACAATAAAATAAATTTAATGAATGAGTTGTCAAAAATTAAAAGAGTTATTAATAATACAGCCTCAAATTGTGTGGTTGATGTAACACTTGTTATTGATGGTTCAACAGGACAAAATGCTTTCGAACAGGCAAAACAATTTTCTGAGACAACTATTGTTAATTCTTTAGTTGTTACAAAATTAGATGGAAGTGCTAGAGGTGGGGTAGTAATAGGAATCTCAGATCAATTAAAAATTCCAATAAAGTTTGTTTGTCTGGGAGAGTCAATTGAGGACTTACAAGTTTTTGATAAGAAAATTTTTATTGATTCATTATTTAATAATTGGAAAAGTGAGGACAAAGTCAGCTAAAAAAAATAGTATAAATGTAATCACTTTAGGTTGCTCCAAAAATATATATGATTCCGAGGTTTTGATGGGACAATTAGTTGCAAATAATAAAAAAGTTGTTCATGAAAAAAAGGGTAATGTAGTTGTAATAAATACTTGTGGATTTATTGATAATGCTAAAGAGGAATCTATTGAAACTATATTAGAAAATGTAAACTTAAAAAAAGATGGTAAAATTGATAAGTTATATGTTACTGGTTGTTTAAGTGAAAGGTATAGGGACGAGTTAATTAATGAAATTCCTGAAGTTGATGAGTTTTTTGGAACTACTGACTTGCCAAATTTACTAAGGATTTTAGGAGCAAATTATAAATATGAGCTTTTAGGAGAAAGAGTTCTAACAACTCCAAAAAGTTATGCTTATTTAAAAATTTCAGAGGGGTGTAACAGACCATGTTCTTTTTGCGCTATTCCATTAATGAGGGGTAAACACAAATCAAAACCAATTGAATTGATTGTTAGTGAGGCTAAAAAACTATCAAAAAAAGGTGTAAAAGAGTTGATTTTAATTGCTCAAGATCTTACTTTTTATGGTTTAGATATTTATAAAAAAAGAAGTTTAAAAGAGCTTTTAGTTGAATTAGTGAAAATTAATGATATCGAATGGATAAGATTACATTATGCCTTTCCATCAAAATTTCCGTTAGAAGTTATTGACTTAATGAGTAAAGAAAATAAAATCTGTAATTATCTTGACATTCCATTACAACATATTTCTGATCCTATTTTAAAGTCAATGAGGAGAGGGATAACTTCAAAAAAAACAAATTCTTTGATTAAAAATATTAGAAATATTTTACCAGAAATTAATATAAGAACAACTATTATTGTCGGTTATCCAGGCGAAACAAAAGAGGATTATAATATTTTAAAAAAATGGATTAGGGATATGAAATTTGAACGACTTGGATGTTTTAAATATAGTCACGAAGAAAATACTCATGCATACAAGTTAAAAGATAATGTATCTGAAGATGAGAAGAATAAGAGGTTAGAGGAAATAATGGAAATCCAAAAAAATATTTCTTCAAAAATAAATCAAAAAAAAATTGGAAGTAAAATCAGGTGTATTGTTGATAGATTGGAAGGAAAATATTTTATTGGAAGGACAGAATTTGATTCGCCAGATGTCGACAATGAGGTTTTGATTGATTCTTCAAAATTTTACCTAAGAATTGGAGATTTTGTTGATTTAAATATAATTGGAGCTAATGATTTTGATTTATATGCTGAACCCTTCAATCAAAAAAAAAAATTTTGAATTAAACCTTATAAATGAAATCTTATAATTTTTCATATAGAAATATAAACAGAACCTCTAAGCTTTTTAATGATTATTTAGAGGGTGCTAGTGAATTGAAAAGCTTTTATAATTTAAAACCCAATTTAAACAATTTCAAAACTCAGTTAAATTTAAAGTCTAAAAATTTTGATAGACAAAATAGAGAGATTTTATATTCCGTAATTAATGATCAATATAAATCAATCAATAAATTAAATAATTCTGTAGAAAAAAATATCAAATTATTAAGACAGGATAATACTTATACAGTATGTACTGGACATCAGCTGTCTTTATTAACAGGTCCAATCTATTTTATTTATAAAATTATAAGTACAATCAATTTGACTAAAATTCTAAAAAAGAAATACCCTGAATTTAATTTTATACCTATTTTTTGGATGGCCACTGAGGATCACGATTTTGATGAGATTAGTTCTTTTAATTTTAATGGTGTTAATTATAAATGGAATAAAAAAAATTATGGTCCAGTTGGATTATTAGATATGAAGGGGCTTGAAAGGGTTTTTGATTTATTTTTTAAAAAATTAGAAAAGGATAATTTAAATTCGAAGTATTTAATTGAATTAGTTAAGGATAGTTATTTAAAATCATCGAATTTAGCCGATGCAACTCGAAAACTTGTAAATAGTATATTTGGAAACAAAGGCATAGTGATAATTGATTCAAACGAAAAAAGACTAAAAAAGATATTTGAACCATATTTATTAGAAGAAATTGAAAATAAAACTTCGAAAAGAATAATTAATTCAACCATTGAAAACTTTAAAAAAAAATATGGTACGAGTTTTAAAGCTCAAGTAAATCCGAGAGAAATAAATTTATTTTATTTAACAAAAACAAAGAGAGAGAGGATTATATTTGAGAAAAATTTTTACAAAATTAAAAATTCAAGTATTAACTATGATATTCATGAAATAAAAAAAATATTAAAAGTAAATCCAGAACTTTTTTCACCAAATGTCTTATTAAGACCTCTATATCAAGAAATAATTTTACCAAATATATGTTACATTGGTGGCCCTTCAGAAATTTCTTATTGGTTATTATTGAAAGATTTTTTTGAAAGTCAGAATGTAAGTTATCCAATTCTATTAAATAGAAATTCTGCATTAATTATTGATTTTAAGTTGTCAAAAAAAATTAAAAATTTAAATATTGACCTCAAAGATCTTTTCATGGAAAAAAATAGTTTGATTAATAAAAAAGTTAGAGAAATCAGCAATATTGATTTGGATTTATCTTTTTTAAAAAATGAAATTGATAAACAATTTAAATATTTAAATGAACTAGTTGAAAAAACTGATTATTCATTTAAAGGGTCTGTTGATTCAGAATTCAAAAAACAGACAACAAGCATTGATAAATTGGAGAAAAGATTATTAAAAGCTCAAAGAAAAAAATTATCAGATCATGTTTCAAGACTTTCCTTTATTTATGAAAAACTATTTCCTAATGGCTCTATTCAAGAAAGAAAAGTAAATTTCACAACGTTTTATCAAATTTATGGTGAACAATTTATTAATGAATTGTTTAAAATTTTAGATCCTTTGTCTAATATGTTTGATGTCATTATTTTTGATGAAGAAATAGATAATAAAAATGCATAGTAAAGTACTAATAGTTGATTTTGGATCCCAATATACTCAGCTTATCGCCAGAAGGGTAAGAGAATTAAATATTTTTTGTGAGATTTTTCCTTTCAATAATTTACCAAAAAAAAATTTTTCTTTTGAAGCAATTGTTTTATCTGGGTCACCATTTTCAGTAAACTCAAATGATTCACCTACATTTAATTTGAAAAAATTTTATGGAAAAGTTCCAATTTTAGCAATATGCTATGGTGCTCAATATATTGCTAACAATTTTGGAGGAACTGTTAGTGCATCAAATAAACGAGAATATGGGAGGGCTTTTTTAAGTAAAATAAAACAAAAAGATCCTTTTTTTTATTCTGTCAAAAATAAAAGTCAGGTTTGGATGAGTCATTCTGATACAATTCAAAAACTTCCAAAAGATTTTGAGTGTATAGCTAGTACTGATGATGTGAAATTTGCAGCTTTTAAGTCCTTAAAAAATATTTTATATGGAATACAATTTCACCCCGAAGTTTTTCATTCAGAAGATGGTAGACAAATTTTTTATAATTTTTTTATTAAAATTTTGAAACTTAAACAGGATTGGACTTCAAAGTCATTTATTAATGAGACAGTTTTAAATATTATTAGTAAAATAAAATCTGATAAGGTTATTTTAGGTTTATCTGGAGGTGTTGACTCATCAGTTGCAGCAGTTTTAATAAATAAAGCAATTGGGGAAAATTTAAATTGCATCTTTGTTAATAATGGTTTACTGAGAAAAAATGAATATACTTCGGTTTTAAATTATTATAAAAAAATAGGTTTAAAAGTTAAAGGAGTTGATGCATCAGATTTATTTTATAAAGAATTAAAAGGTATAGTTGATCCTGAGATGAAAAGAAAAATAATAGGTAAAATTTTTATTGATGTATTTGAAAATGAGTCAAAATTAATTTCAAATGCAAATTGGTTAGGACAAGGTACAATTTATCCTGATGTAATTGAATCAATTTCAGTAAAAGGACCTTCTGCTACAATAAAATCTCATCACAATGTTGGGGGAATTCCCTCTGACATGAAATTAAAAATAATTGAGCCTTTAAAAATGTTATTTAAAGATGAGGTTCGAAAAGTTGGTTTAGATCTAAAAATTGATAAGAATATAATTAATAGACATCCATTTCCAGGACCTGGTTTGGCTATAAGAATTTTAGGAGAAGTAACAAAAGCAAAAGTAGAATTGTTACAGGAGGTAGATGATATATTTATTTCTGAACTCAAAAGAAACAATTTATATAAAAAAATCTGGCAAGCAGGAGCAATTTTACTTCCAGTAAATACAGTAGGTGTTATGGGTGATGAAAGAACATATGAAAGTTGTGTCGCTTTAAGAGCTGTAACATCTACTGACGGAATGACCGCAGATTGGGTAGATTTACCTTATAAAATATTACAAAAAATATCTAATGAAATCATAAATAAAGTTAAAGGCGTAAATAGAGTAGTTTATGATATTAGTTCAAAACCACCAGCTACAATTGAATGGGAATGAAGTTTTTAAAAAAAATAATCTTATCATTTAGTTTAATTGCTTTTTCAGTAAATTGTCAGTATGATTCAATTAGTTTTATAAATCATAAGGTAAAAAAAAAGGAAACTTTATTTTCATTATCAAAAAAATACAACTTATCTGTTAATGATATAAAAAAATACAATCCAGTCTTAAATAACGCCATTTTAAAGAAAAAAATGGAGTTGAGAATTCCTGTATTTTATATATCAGAGAAGAAAATTGATTCTTTGAAATATCACATGCATAGTGTTAAAGTAGATGAAACACTTTGGTCAATATCTAAGAAATATAATATAGCAATAGATTCATTAAATTACTATAACCCAGAGTTAGTAAAATATAATTTAAAACAAGGATCAAAAATTAAATTGCCAATTTTATATCTTAAAAAATTAATCAAAGAGGAATTTAATGAAGAAATTGAAATTTATAGCTTAAAAGATTCAGTAAAACAAAAAAAAGAAATTAAACTTGGAATATTTTTACCATTTAAAACTAATCAGTTCGATTATGACTCCATTAGTAAAATTAAAGAAGAGTTAAAAAAAAGAAATCTAAAAACAATTTCATTAGATTTTTGTTTTGGTGTTATTCTGGCTTATAAAGAGGCATATGAACTTGGAATAAATTGTGAAGTTGAATTTTTTGATACAAAAAATGATATTAGTCATTTAAATGAAATTATTAAAAAAGTAAAACCAGATAAATTTGATGCACTTATTGGTCCATTAATACCAAAAAATTTTAATTATTTAAGTTCATTGGGGTATTTCAGAAATACACCTCACATAGCTCCTTTATCTACTAAACCTGTAAAATTACTTGCAAATGTTTATCAATCAGTAACTAGTAAAGAGTTCTTGAGAAAAAAAATGTATAAATATTTAGATAAAATAATTGATTCAACTAAAAATACATTAATAATAGCTGATACACTAAATAGAGAAATAGAAAAAGAATTAAATTTAAGATTCCCTTATTCAAAAATAATTAGACCAGAGGCAGAAGGTTATATGTCAACTGAACTTGTTGACTCCTTGATAACTGACTCATTACCTAATAAGATTATATTTGAATCTGAAAATCTCGCTTTAATTTCCAATGTTACTTCACTGCTGAATTCTATTTCAAGTGAAGAAAGAGAAATTCATTTGATTACAACTAAAAGGGAAAAAGTTTATGATAATTACAATATTTCAAGGAAACATCTTGGTAATATTAATTTTACTTATGCTGACGGATCAACAACCTTTGAAAATGAAAAAACTATTAATTTTGAAAGGAAATATTTAGACACTTTCAATAAATTACCATCTTTTGAATCTTTAAGAGCATATGATTTAACTCTTGACATTATATTAAGACTAGCTTATTCTAAAAAAATATTTTTTAAAAAGAATAATTTAACTAAATATTTGAAAAATTCTTTTGACTATAAAAAAAATGAAATTAGTGGGTACAGTAATGAGGCTTTTTATCTATTAATGCATGACGGTTATAGTGTTATAGAAATTAATAAATCAAAATTTTTAAATAAATAATTATACTTTTTGTATTTTTGAGTCCGGATATAAATTAAATTAATGTCCGGAGATGGCTAAATCTAAATTCATATTTGTGACTGGTGGTGTAAGTTCATCATTAGGTAAAGGTATTATTGCTGCCTCATTGGCTAAACTTCTTCAATCTCAGAATTACACGGTTACTATTCAAAAGTTTGATCCATATATAAATATTGATCCAGGAACTTTAAATCCATATGAGCATGGTGAGTGTTATGTTACACATGATGGCGCTGAAACTGATTTGGATTTAGGTCATTACGAAAGATTTTTAAATGAAAATACGAGTCAATCAAATAATGTTACTACAGGTAAAATTTATCAGAGTGTAATTGATAAGGAAAGAAACGGCGATTTCTTAGGAAAGACTGTTCAGGTTATTCCTCATATAACTAATGAGATTAAATTAAGAATGTTAGAGCTCTCAGAAAATAAAAAATATGATATAGTAGTAACTGAGATTGGTGGAACTGTGGGTGATATAGAATCATTGCCATATATTGAAGCAGTTAGACAGTTAATTTGGGATTTGGGTAAAGAAAATGCTATAGTAATTCATTTGACTCTTATTCCTTTTCTATCTGCTGCTGGAGAATTGAAGACTAAACCCACTCAACATTCAGTTAAGGCTTTAATGGAGAGTGGGGTTAGTCCAAATATTTTGGTTTGTAGAACGGAACATCAAATTTCTGATAATATTAAAGAAAAACTAGCTCTTTTCTGCAATGTAAAGAAAAATGCTGTAATTCAATCAATTGACGCTGATTCAATATACGAAGTACCAATTTTAATGTTAAAAGAGGGTTTAAATAATGTTGTTCTTGAAGAATTAAATTTGTCAGCTCCAAAAAAAGTAAGAATGAAGGATTGGAATAATTTTTTAAATAGACTAAAGAATCCAAAGTATGAACTTAATATTGGTCTAGTTGGCAAATATGTTGAACTTCAAGATTCATACAAATCAATAATTGAAGCTTTGATTCATTCTGGAGTTGTAAACAATTGTAAAATCAATATAAAAACAATTCACGCTGAGGAAATAAATCTTGATAATGTAAGTGATGAAATCACGAATCTTTCTGGAATAATTGTTGCACCTGGATTTGGAGAAAGGGGACTAAATGGTAAGATAGCGACAATTAATTATGTAAGAAATAATAACATCCCTTTTTTTGGGATTTGTCTTGGAATGCAAGTTGCAGTTATTGAGCACTCAAGATATGTTCTAAATATAGATGATGCCAATACATCTGAAGTTGATAAAAATTGTAAAAATCCCGTAATTTGTATTATGGAAAGTCAGAAAAATATTGAAAAATTGGGGGGGACTATGAGGCTTGGATCATGGAAATGTAAATTGAAAAAAAATTCAATTGCACATAATTCTTACAACAAATTAATTATTGATGAGAGGCATAGGCATAGATATGAGCTGAATAGTAAATATATTTCCAAGTTAAAAGAGTCCGGGCTTGAAGCAACAGGTATTAATCCTCAGACAAATCTTGTAGAAATTGTTGAAAATATAAATCATCCTTGGTTTTTAGGAGTTCAGTTTCACCCTGAATATAAAAGTACTGTTTTAAACCCTCACCCACTTTTTAACAGTTTTATAAAAGCTTCCATGAATTATAATATCCCTAATTAATATCTAAATAAATATGATCGAAGAAAATAAATTTGACCCTTACCAATTTGTTGGTTTTATTTTAATAGCTATAATATTAACCTGGATGTTTTATAATCAACAACCAGTGAGTGAAGAATCACAAAAAATTCAAACAACTGAAAATGGTATTGCTAATGACTTAGACGATGAAGAGATAAAATTAAGTGAATTAGAAAAATTTGGCGAATTTTCATCTGTCCTATCTAGTGAAAACAAATCAAACATTCAAACAATAGAAAATGAAAAGTATATAATTAAAGTTAATTCCAAAGGTGGTAAAATTATTGAATTAAAACTTAAGGACTACTTTAATCATAATGATCAAGAGATATTTCTAATAAATAACAATAATGAATTCAACCTAAAATTTATGACGATAGATGGAAGGATGATTAATACATCAGATATTAATTTTAATCCTGTTTATTCAACTAAGAATTCAAAACAAGTTCTAACAATGCTTGCCTCATTAGAAAGTGGAAAAAATATCTCTCTAATCTATGAGTTTAACCCAACTGATTTTATGTTAAATTTCAAAGTAAAATCTGAGGGTTTTAGTTCTATACTAAACAACAGAGAGCCATTAAATTTAACATGGTCCTTAAAGTGTTTCAGGAATTCTAAAAGTATTGAATATGAGAATAGATATACTGAATTAACTTATGGTTATGGCGACAATAAAATGTCATATTTGTCTGCTACCAGCGATGATGAAGACGAAATTGATAATGTTAAATGGATAGGTTATAAACAACATTTTTTCAATTCAATTTTAATTCCTGAAAATAAAATTGAGAAGGTTAACTTTAAATCTGAAAATCTTGTTCAAAGTGAGGATAAAGATCAAATATTCACAAAAAAATATTATTCCGATTTTGATGTAAAAAGTTCAAATGAAATTAATTTAAATTTTAAGTGGTACTTTGGACCATCAGAATATAATATTTTAAAATCTTATGATTTAGGTATTGAAGATTCGATATATTTTGGATGGGGCATATTTGGTTGGATAAATAAATTTATTTTCACTCCGCTTTTTAATTTTTTAAGTTCAATTTTCCCCCACGGTATTTCAATTATTCTAATGACAATTCTGGTCAGATTAGCTATGTCTCCTGTAACATACAAGTCATATGTTTCTCAAGTTAAAATGAAAACTCTGAGACCTGAGGTTGATGAGATAAATAAAAAATTTAAAAATGATGCTGTTAAAAGACAACAGGAAACTATGGGCTTGTACAACAAGGCAGGAGCGAATCCAATGTCTGGATGTTTACCAGCATTACTTCAGTTGCCAGTATTTTATGCTTTATTCATGTTTTTTCCTGTTGCTTTTGCTCTTAGAGAACAAAGTTTTTTGTGGGCAGATGATCTTTCGTCATATGATTCTATTTTGGATTTACCTTTTATTATTCCATTTTATGGAGACCATGTGAGTCTTTTTCCAATATTAGCTTCGATTGCAATTTTTATTTACACTATGATGACTATGGGTCAACAGCCAGCCCCAAGCCAACCTGGTATGCCTAATATGAAAATAATAATGTACATAATGCCACTTATGATGTTATTTTTCTTTAATAATTATGCTAGTGGGCTAAGTTTATATTATTTTGTTTCTAACATAATTACAATTTTATTAATGTTAGTTATTAAAAATTTTATAATTGACAATGAGAAAATAAGATTACAAATTGAGGAAAATAAAAAGCGTCCAAAAAAAATTGGAGGATTTTCAGCTAGACTACAAAAAGCTATGGAACAAGCGGAGAAGCAGAGAAAACTTCAGAAAAGATCTAGGTAAATTTATTTTACGATTTTAAATGAAAAAAACAGTTGTTGTTGCAATGTCTGGTGGTGTTGATTCAAGTGTTGCAGCTTATCTTTTAAAAGAAAAAAAATATAATGTCATAGGACTATTTATGAAAAACTGGCATGACACTTCAGTTACGCTTAGTGATGAATGTCCATGGCTTGAGGATAGTTATGATGCAATGACTGTCGCTGAAAAATTAAAAATTCCATTTCAGAGTATTGACTTAAGCGATGAATACAAATCAAAAATAGTTGATTACATGATTAAGGAGTACAAGGAGGGAAGAACACCAAATCCAGATATTCTTTGCAATAAAGAAATTAAATTTGATATTTTCTTAAAAAAAGCTTTATCACTTGGAGCAGACTTTATAGCTACTGGTCATTATGCAAGAAAAATCAAAACTAAGAACGGTGACAAAATCATATATAATTTGTTATCAGGAAAGGATAAATTAAAGGATCAATCATATTTTTTATGTCAGTTAAATCAAGGTCAAATTTCTAAAATTTTGTTTCCAATTGGGGGATTAGAAAAATCCAAGGTCAGATATATTGCAAAAAAACAAAATTTAGCAACTGCTGAAAAAAGAGATTCTCAGGGATTATGCTTTATTGGTAAAGTGAAGTTGCCCGATTTTTTAAAACAAAAACTGATTGAAAGAAAGGGGAATATAATTTTAATTGAAAAGCAATCATTTCTAGAAAGAAATAAAGAATCTTTTCATAAAACATTTGATGCTTTTTTGGATAATAATTCAAAGCCATCAATTTTTAGTTTAGAGGATGGAGATACAATAGGTTATCATAATGGAGCACATTTTTACACTGTTGGACAGAGAAAAGGTTTAAGTATAGGGGGTACTAATAAACCATTGTATATTTTAAAAACTGATGTTAAAAACAATATTATTTATGTTGGGGAGGGAAATGATCATCCTGGATTATTTAGAAGAGGTATTGCAATAAATAGAGAAAAAGTCCATTGGTTAAGAGAGGATATAAAACTGTGTGAAAATGAATTTCTAAAAGTCAAGTCTAGAATAAGATATAGACAAAAGCTTAAGAATTCTTATCTATACATGAGAAATAAAAAACTATTTATAATTTTTGATTCTCCCATTTCATCAATTTCTGAGGGTCAATTTGTTGTATGGTATTTAAAAAACGAATTAATAGGCTCAGCAGCTATCTAAATTTACTCAAAAATTTAGAATAACTTGATTAGAAATTAAATCATTAAAGTCTTCTTGTTTTCTAATTAAATTTGCTTTATTGTTGTACCATAGTATTTCAGCTGGCCGATATCTAGAATTATAGTTATTGGACATTGAATAGCAATAAGCGCCCGCATTTTTAAAAGCTAAAATATCATTCTCTTTAATCTCAGGTATTTTTCTGTTACTTGCAAATGTGTCTGTCTCACATATATACCCAACAACTGAATAAAATCTTTCACTTCCTTCTGGATTAGATAGATTTATTATTTCATGATAAGAGCCATAAAACATGGGTCTTAAAAGATGATTAAATCCTGAATTAATTTGAGCAAAGACTGTAGAGGTTGTTTGTTTGATAGAATTAACTTTAGTTAAAAAAAATCCAGCTTCGCTTATTATAAATTTACCAGGTTCAAAATATAGATCAAGTTTTTTTCCGTAATCTTTGCAAAAATCTATAAATCTGGAGGATAATTTTTTTCCAAGTTCCTCAATGTTTGTCTCCAAATCACCTTTTTTGTATGGTACCTTAAAACCGCTTCCAAAATCTATAAATTCTAAATTTTTGAATTCTTTTGCAGCATTGAATAAAATTTCAGATGCATTGAGAAAAACATCAATATCTAATATATCACTGCCCGTGTGCATGTGAATTCCATTTATCTTCATTTTTGTATTATTTACTATTCTTAATAAATGGGGTATTTGATGAATTGAAATACCAAATTTTGAATCAATATGTCCAACAGAGATATTATTGTTTCCGCCAGCCATTATATGAGGATTAATTCTAATACAAACAGGACAATTAGGGTATTTACTTCCAAATTGTTCAAGTACTGATAGATTATCAATATTTATTTGAATATTTTTTTTTGATGCTTCTTCAAGTTCTTCAATATCAATACCATTTGGTGTAAAGATTATTCTTTTAGGATCAAAACCAGCTTTAAGACCTAATTCAACTTCTTGAATTGATACTGTATCTAGACCAGCACCTAAATTATTTAAAAATTTTAAGATTGATATATTAGGAGAAGCTTTTACAGCATAGTTTATTCTTAAATTATTTATATTTTTAAAAGCATTTTTTAACTTAAAAAATTGGCTTTTAATTTTCTCAGAATCATATACGTATATTGGAGTTCCAAACTCCTCAGCTATATTTATTAATTCAAGATTTTTCATAATTTTCTACAAAAGTAGTAATAATAAGTAACTAATAATTGTAAGTGATAGAATATATTAAATATCACAAATTATGTTATATTTAAAACAAATAATATTCTACAAAAAAAAAATATGAATTTACATGAGTATCAGGGTAAAGAGATTCTACAAACCAACGGTGTCCCAATTCAAAGAGGAAAAGTTGCGAGTTCGGCTAGTGAGGCAATTTCTGTCGCTAATGAATTAAAAAAGTTTAACAAAGGTATTTTTGTAATAAAAGCTCAGGTTCATGCTGGAGGTAGAGGTAAAGGAGGAGGAATAAAACTTGCAAAAAATATTTCTGAAGTTGAAGAGGTTTCAGATAAAATTTTAGGAATGAGGCTGGTAACGCCACAAACCACATCTAAAGGAAAACTAGTTAGGAAGGTATTAATTGCTGAAGATGTTTACTATCCGGGAGAAAGTGAAACAAAGGAGTTCTATGTTTCAATTTTATTAGATAGAGGTAAAGCAAGAAACATTATTGTGTATTCAAAAGAGGGAGGAATGGATATTGAGCAGGTTTCTGAGGAGTCTCCACATTTAATTTTTAAGGAATTTGTTGATCCAAGACTTGGAATTCAATCTTTTCAATTAAGAAATATAGCTTTTAATCTTGGTTTGTCTGGTGAGGCTTTTAAAGAAATGACTTTATTTATTAAAAATCTATATAAAGCATATATTAATTCTGACGCATCTTTATTTGAAATAAATCCAGTTTTGAAAACATCTGATAACAAAATTATTGCAGTAGACTGTAAAGTATCCATTGATGACAATTCTATTTTTAGACAGAAAGAATTATCTGAAAAAAGAGATTTAGATGAAGAAAATCCTGTTGAAGTTGAAGCTAAAAGTTTTGGTTTAAGTTATGTTGATCTTGATGGTAATGTTGGTTGTATGGTGAATGGTGCAGGTTTAGCGATGGCAACAATGGATTTAATAAAACATGCAGGAGGTGAACCTGCAAATTTTTTGGACGTTGGAGGAACTGCAGACCCAAAAAGAGTTGAGGCTGGTTTTAGAATAATTCTTAAAGATCCTAACGTAAAGGCTATTTTGGTAAATATATTTGGGGGTATTGTTAGATGCGATAGGGTAGCTGAGGGAATAGTTTCCGTCTTTAAAAAAATGGGAGATGAGATAAATGTTCCCATTATTGTAAGATTAGAGGGAACAAATTCGAAAATTGCAAAAGAAATTATAGATTCATCTGGATTTAATGTTATAAGTGCAAAAGGTTTTCAAGAAGCTGCAATAAAGGTTCAGCAGAACATATAAATGACATAATGTCTTATTTTTTCAAATTTTTCATGTCAATTTGACACTATTATATAGCTGGAATTATTTTTGTTCTATTTAAAGTGTATAATTTTAAATTTTATAAATATGAATATAATAGAATATAAACCAAATTTATTTTCATCTATTTTTGATGAATTTTATTTACCTGATTTTTTTAATCAAACTTTTAATGAATGTAAAATACCTGATATTAATATAATAAATAATGAAAATTTATATTCAATTCAAGTTGCAATTCCAGGAAAATCAAAAGAAAATTTTTCTGTTAAATTAGATGATAACATTTTGTCGATAAGTTTAGATGATTCTAAGGGAATTGAAAATACTAGTAATTATTCTTTAAAACAGTTTTCATACAATTCATTTTTGAGAACCTTTAAGTTACCAGACGACGCTAATTTAGGTAAAATAAAAGCAAATTACACTAATGGAGTTCTCAATGTAGAATTACCAAAAAATAAAATAAAAACTAAAAAAACAAAGGAGATTACTATTTCTTAAATAATAAAAAAATAAACTAAGGCAGTTATTTTATTGATTGCTTTAGTTTATTTAATTTTTGTTTATATAAGTTTAAGAGATCTCTATTTTTTGCTGCTAAGATGAAATCAAGATTTTTTGCAGCATCCTCCATTTCTTTTCTAATGTTTTTAATATTTTTTTCTATTTCATTTTTAGAGGAAATGTTTTCAATTTTATTTTCTAAAATATGTATATTTTTTTCATTTTCTGAATTTGTAATACTTTCCTTAACGAGTATGTTATTAATTGATTTTTTTAATGGTTCAGGAGTTATATTATTTTTTTTATTGTAAATAATTTGTTTAATTCTTCTATCTTTTGTTTTATTAATTGTTTCTCTCATGCTTCTTGTAACTCTATCAGCATACATGATAGCTTTTCCGTTTATATTTCTTGCTGCTCTACCGATTGTTTGAGTTAAAGATCTATTACTTCTTAAAAACCCTTCTTTATCCGCATCTAAAATAATAACTAGGGATACCTCAGGTAAATCAAGTCCCTCTCTAAGTAGGTTTACCCCAACTAAAACATCAAATAATCCCTTTCTTAAATCATGCATAATATCTACTCTTTCTAAGGTATCAATATCACTATGAATATATTTACTTCTGATATTAAGTTTTACAAAATATTTTGCAAGCTCTTCAGCCATTTTTTTTGTTAATGTTGTTATAAGCACTCTCTCATCTAACAAAACCCTTTTATTAATTTCTTCAATTATGTCGTCAATTTGATTTTTTGATGCTCTTACTTCAATCACAGGGTCAAGAAGTCCCGTTGGTCTTATAATTTGCTCAGTGAAAATACCGTCTGATTTATTTAATTCATAATCAGCTGGCGTGGCACTAACATACAGAACCTGATTCTGTATTTTTTCGAATTCTTCAAATTTTAAAGGTCTGTTATCCATTGCAGCCGGTAATCTGAACCCATATTCGACTAAGTTAACTTTCCGACTTCTGTCTCCTCCGTACATTGCGTGAACTTGAGGTATAGTCACATGACTTTCATCTATAACCATTAAGAAGTCATCTGGAAAATAATCTATGAGGCAAAAGGGTCGTGTTCCAGGTTTTCGTCCATCAAGATACCTTGAATAATTTTCAATACCAGAGCAGTAACCTAATTCTTTTATCATTTCAACATCAAATAGAGTTCTTTCTTCAAGACGTTTAGCTTCTAAATTTTTACCATTTTTTTTAAAAAAATCAACTTGTTTTGAAAGGTCTATTTGAATTTCATCTAAAGCATTTGATATTATTTTGGGAGTTGTTACAAATATATTCGCTGGATATATATCTATTTCCTCATATTTTTTTATAATATTCTGGCTTTCAATACAGAAAGAGAATATATCCTCAATTTCCTCTCCATAAAATAAAATTTTTATTGGATTATCAGAGTAAATTGGAAAAATATCAATTACGTCTCCAATTAATCTAAAATTCCCTTTTTTGAAATCGTCTATTGATCTTGTATATAAACTTTGAACAAAATATTCAAGTAATTTTCTTTTTGATAAATTTTGTCTCAATTTAATATTTATTATATTTTCTTTAAATTGAATTGGGTTTCCAATCCCATATAGGCAAGAAACAGAAGCAATAACAATTACATCTCTTCTTCCGGACAATAACGAAGATGTAGTTCTTAATCTAAGTTTTTCAATTTCGTCATTAATTGACAAGTCTTTTTCAATATAAGTTCCAGTGACCGGTAGGTATGCTTCTGGCTGATAGTAATCATAGTATGATACAAAATATTCAACCGCATTGTCAGGAAAAAATTGTTTAAATTCAGTGTAAAGTTGAGCAGCTAGTGTTTTGTTATGAGCTAAAATTAATGTTGGCTTCATTAATTTTTGTATAATATTTGCAACTGTAAATGTTTTCCCTGACCCTGTGACACCTAATAATGTCATGAATTTTTCATTTTGTTTAAATCCATTATACAATTCTTTAATTGCTTCAGGTTGGTCACCTGTTGGTAAAAAATCTGATTTTAATGAAAAATTCATTTTTATATTTTATAAGTTTACTTCAAATAAATCAATTTTTATTTGTTGTTAATTTAATTTCTATGAGGAAAAAGCTAATTTCTAAAAAAAAACCCTTTTATCCAATCAATGAATTATTAAAAAAATATTTGATTTCAAACAATAGGTGGTTTGAAATAAATATTTTATATAATGATCTACTTAGGTTTATAGGTTCTGTAGTAGTTTATGATAAAAATAACAATGACACCCTTTGGGTGAGATTATTCTACAACGAAAATGAAAATATTGAAATTGAACAGTATTTAAAAATGATTTATGCAAGGCTACATTCTGATGGTAATGATGATCAGTTTGAGTTTTTGAAAATTGATGCAATTGACTATTGTACATTTGGAAATTCAAAACCTTTCAGAATAAAAATTAGAAATATTTTAAATGATAATTTTATTTACTTCTATATAAAAAGAACTGACGCCTCTAGAGTATATGGATTGGAATTTGAGCATATGTTATCACCCTATAATATAAATTTTTTGGTAAATGATTCAATATTAATCGAAGAGCACATCTCAGGGATTCCTGGTGATATTTTTATTAAAGAAAATTTAAATGATTGTTCAAATATAGAGAAAGCTCAATTAGCAAAAGAATATGTTAAATTTAATGAAAGGTGCATGATAAGGTTACTTGGTGATATGAGGTCATATAATTATGTTGTTGTTCCAATTCATGATTTTGACAAAGTAGTATATAGAGTAAGACCAATTGATTTTGACCAGCAATGTTTTGAGGGTAAATTCAAAATTTACAGACCTCAATTTTTTGAGGAAAATTTAAAACTTATGAATCTTATAAGAGATAAGTTAAATCATGACTCAGTTTTACAATACAAAATTGAAGAAAGATCAATAATTGCTAAAAGAATTATAGGATCAGAAAAAAGATTAAGTAAAATTATTGATATAATGAAAAAAGATAAGGTTACAACAAAAGAGAATTTAATTCAGCTTAGGAAAGAGATTTTTAATTTTACTTCTGATGAATCATTTCAAAAGAGTAGAAGCATGGGGTCTATTATGGAATCTTCATTTAATTATGTCAGGAATCATTATGAAAATTTGAATTTATCAAAGTTAATCAGAGATTATAATCAATAAGATTTTTTAAACAAATAATATTAATTGTTATTATTTAAAGGGATTTCTCCCTCAGAGAAAATTATATTTGGGTATTTGGTGTTTGGTATAGCTTCACAAACTTCTATTAGTTCAATGAAAAATGTATTAAGATTAAGGTAGTCATAAACGTATAATAGTTTACTCTCTTTTAATGTAAGAAGTGAATCAATTTTTAAAGATTTCATTGATTCTAATTCATTATCAAAATTAACTAATGGAATTTCATGAATAAATTCCCATTTTTCATTTGATTTGTAAAATGAAGCCAATTCATTTCCTACTATTCCAAATGATTCAAGAATAATTTTGTGAAATTTTTCCAAATTAGTTGATGACTTTAATTCAATATCTCTTAAAATGTCTTTATCATTATCAAAAATTATTCGAACTCTATAAATCATAAATTAAATTTTAAAAATTTTAAAAACCAAATACGATTGCAGTCCAAATAAAGCCGATGCCAAAACAAGATGAATTGGTTGTGAACTAAATGGAAAGTCGAAATAGAACATGATTGCACCAGTAGTAATCTCTAAAATAATTATTAATAATACTAAATTTATTAATATTAGTGAGTAATTATTTCTTTTTAAGATCAAGTATATCAAAAAATTTAAAAAAATTATAAAAATCGAAAAACTTCTATGAACATAAAATTTTATAGGGGCTGGGTCCAGCCAAATATTCTTTAACTCATTACCTAAATTTTTATTTTGAATATCGATAAATTGCCTTACAAGAGACCCTAAAAATATTTGTAGAATAGTACAAATAAATGAAAATAAAACTAAATATTTGATCCCGTTATTTAAATTCCCTTTCATTTTTTTCAAACACCCTAACAAGATATAATAAATAAATTAAAATGAATACTATAACTAGTGCCATCATCATGTGAATAGATATTTTAACAGGCTGTAAATTTGAATCTACAACAGTTTTTCCTAGCCATGCTTGAAACAAAATAAACAAAATAGATACAAAAGAAAAAATGACTATTTTTCTTTTGGTTTTCCAAAAGCTTAACGAAAAAATAAATGTAATTAGAGTTGATAATCCTGCTAAAGCTCCTAAAAGTCTGTTTAAAAATTCTATCCATGTATGTTTTACGTCAAATGTGGAGTAGTCATGGACTTTGTATTCTGACCAATTATTTAGATTAATATTATTTTTTGACATAAAATCTTCATTAGCATAAAAAAGTTTATCCTTATAAATAATCATTTGTTTTTTTGTGTACTGATATTCTTTTTTCCAAAAAAGATCAGATTTTTTAGTTGGAGGAACTAAATATCCAAAACATTTTGGCCAGTCAGGGCAACCCATACCACTACCAGTCATTCTTACAAATGCCCCTGCAGCAATAACTAAATAAATTAGTATGATTGTAATAATTAAAGAAAATTTAAAATATTTTTTGTTTATATTACTCATAGATCTAAATCATTTCCAAGTAAAATCATCATTTTTTTAGCATGACTAAATTCATTCGGTATTTTACCGTCAAGAATAGCATTTTTTATTTTTTCCTTAATTATTCCGATTTCTTTACAAGGTTTAATTTTAAAATAATTCATTATATGCTCACCTGTGATTGGTGGCTGGAAATTTCTTAATTTATCTCTATTTTCAACTTCTTCAATTTTTATTCTTAAAGTTTTAAAATTTTCACGATAAAGTTTGAGCTTATTAATATTTTTTGTTGTTATATCTGCTTCACATAATGTAATTAAGTCCTCAATGTCGTTACCTGCATCATAAAGTAGTCTTCTTATTGCTGAATCTGTAGTATTATCTTCAGTTAGTGAAATTGGTCTTGAGCTTAGATATACAATTTTTTTTACATATCTCATCTTTCCATTTAATGGTAATTTAAATCTTTTAAAAATTTCATAAACCATTTTTGAACCTACATATTCGTGACCATGGAATGTCCAACCAATTTTTTTGACGAATTTTTTTGTTTTACTTTTTCCTATATCATGTAGCAATGCTGCCCATCTAAGCCATAGATTATCTGTTAATTTTGAAATATTATCAAGAACTTCTAATGTATGATTAAAATTATCTTTATGTTTTTGTCCCAATATTTCTTCAACACCCTTTAATTCAATAAGTTCAGGAAAAAGTATTTTTAAAATTTCAAGATCATCTAATAAGAAAAATCCTCTTGAGGGAGTTTCTGATAAAATAATTTTATTTAACTCATTAATAATTCTTTCTTTTGATATGATTTCAATTCTTTTTGAATTTAATTTAATGGCTGCCATTGAACTTTGATCTATTTCAAATCCCAACTCACATGCAAATCTTATTGCTCTTAATATTCTAAGAGGATCATCTTTATAAGTTATTGAGGGATCTAATGGTGTTTTAATTATTTTATTTTTTAAATCATCGATGCCATTAAAGGGATCAAGTAGGTTTCCAAAAAAGTTTGAATTTAGTTGAATGGAAATTGAATTGATAGTGAAATCTCTTCTCTTGTGATCATCAATTATTGAACCTTTTGTAACTTTAGGATTTCTAGAATTTATTTTGTACGATTCTTTTCTTGAGCTTACAAATTCTATATTAGTAGATTTATAATTTATCATTGCAGTTCCAAACTTTTTAAATATTGAAACTTTATTTTTTATTTTTAGTTTTCTATTAACTAAAGTTGCTAACTTTTCAGATGAACCAACTGTTACTATATCTATATCATTTTTATCAATATTCCTATTTAGCAAAATATCTCTAACAAATCCGCCTATGAGATATGTAGGTTGATCTATTTCATCTGCAGAACTAGCAATTATATTAAACAACTTATTATTAATATGAGACTTTAATATTTTAGATTCAAGCATCACCCTCTGATTTGAAAAATTTTATTATCAGTCACACTTATAATTCTTGAAGGATTTTTAAGATTGGATTCTCTTTTCAAATTCACAATATAATCAACACCATTTATAATTTTTTGGTTTATTTGGGCAAAGCTTTTGGGCGCAATTTCATTATTTATATTTGCCGAGGTTGAAACAATCGGTTTTCCAAATTTTTCGATTAATTTTTTACAAAAAATATCTTTTACTAATCTTATTGCTACAGATCCGTCCGAGGAAAATACTTTATTAGAAATATTTTTACCACTTTTGTATATTAAGGTTGTAGGTTTTTTCTCGTTTTCAATTAGTTTAATTATTTTATCAGGAATTTCACCAACTATATTTTCTAATAAAAATAAATTTGATACAAGAGTTATAAATGGTTTATTTAAACTCCTTTTTTTTAAACTATAAATTTTCATTATAGCGTTTGAATTTGTTGCGTCACAAGAAATACCCCAAATAGTGTCAGTTGGCATTAATATTAAACCCCCTTTATTTAAACAATCTATTGAATTAGTTAATTCAGTCTCCAAAATTAGATATAGTTTTAAACAGATACATTATATTCTCTGAGAGCATTATTTAATGATGTTTTTTTATCAGTGCTCTCTTTCCTTTTACCAATTATTAATGCACAGGGAACATTATACTCTCCAGCATTAAATTTTTTTTTGTAACTACCAGGTATAACAACAGATCTTTTTGGGACGTATCCTCTGATTTCTTTGGGATTACTTCCCGATACATCAATTATTTTAGTTGAACCTGTTATTACTACGTTTGCTCCTAAAACAGCTTCTTTTTCAATTCTTACTCCTTCAACAATTATAGATCTTGATCCTATAAAACAATTATCTTCAATTATTACAGGAGACGCTTGAACTGGCTCTAAAACCCCACCAATTCCTACTCCACCACTTAGATGAACATTTTTTCCAATTTGAGCGCAACTTCCAACTGTTGCCCATGTGTCAACCATTGTACCTGAGTCAACGTAAGCTCCAATATTCACAAAGCTTGGCATTAAAATAACACCAGGAGAAATAAAAGATCCAAACCTTGCTACTGCATGAGGTACAACTCTAATGTTTTTATTTTTGTAATTATCTTTTAGTGGTATTTTGTCATAAAATTCAAGAGGACCAGCGTTTGATTTTTCCATTTTACTTATTGGAAAATATAATATAACAGCTTTTTTAATCCAATCATTAATAATCCACTTTTCTTTTATTTTCTCTGCAATTCTTATTTTTCCCTCGTCGAGATTTTTAATTGTAAATTTAATTGCATCTTGAGATTCTGAATTGTTTAAAAGTTCTCTATTATCCCAGATATTTTCAATTATTTTTTTCATTTTCTTTATTTTTTCAAATTTAATACTTTATAGTGATTTTAATTGTATTAATTTTATAGATTGTTTGAGTAGAAATGTCAATTATTTTAGGAATAGATTATGGTGAAAAGAGAACTGGGATTGCTGTCACTGATCCTCTTAAAATTATTGCCTCTTCATTCCAAACTATTGAAACTAAGCTGCTAATTGATTTTCTAAGAAAATTTGTCGAACAAAATAATGTCGATTCTATTGTTATTGGTTTACCAAGACAAAAAGATAACTCATTTTCAGATATTGAGAATGAAATTCAAATATTTATTTCTAATTTAAAAAAAATACTACCTAAACTAAAAATTTTTCGACACGATGAAAGATATACATCAAAAATGGCAAAAAAAATAATTTTGAATGTGAAAAATAAGAAGAGTTTAAGGATGAAAAAAGAGCTTGTCGACTCAGTTAGTGCTACAATTATTTTGCAGTCATATTTAGAAAAAAATAATAAATCATGATTTATTCAATACTTTCATATGGTAATCCTCTTTTAAAAAAACCTACAAAAGATATAGATAAAAAATATAATGATTTGGATACGATTATCGATAATATGTGGAAAACAATGTATAATGCTAAAGGAGTTGGTTTAGCGGCACCACAAATTGGCTTATCTATTAGTTTATTTGTAGTTGATGGCACTCCATTTATAGAAGACGAAAACATTAATGAATTTGACAAGACACAACTAAAAAATCTTAAAAAAGTCATCATAAATCCAATTCTAAATGAATTTGGAGAAAATTTGAATTTCAATGAGGGATGTTTGAGTATACCAAATGTAAGGGAAGATGTTTTAAGGAAAAATTCTATTAAAATTAAATATTACGATCAAAAATTCCACTTTCATGAAGAGGTTTATTCAGGTTTGGCTGCTAGAATTATTCAACATGAATATGACCATCTAAAAGGAGTATTATTCATTGATAAATTACCTCAATTAAAAAGGCAAATGATTAGAGGTAGATTAAATAAAATATCTAAAGGAAAAATAGAAACAGACTATCCAATGAAATTTTATAATGTGAGATGAATAAAAATCGCAAAAATCTATTAAAGAAGTTTAGCTATTTACTTGATATAATGGACAATCTTAGGGAAAATTGTCCATGGGATAAAAAACAAACATTTAAAACATTAAAAAATTTAACAATTGAGGAAACATATGAGTTGACAGAGGCATTAATGTCTAATAACTTTAATGAAATTAAAAATGAATTAGGAGATTTACTTTTACATATCATATTTTATTCAAAAATTGCCTCTGAAAAAAATAAATTTGACATTAACGATGTTATTTCAACGATATCTGAAAAGTTAATTAGAAGACACCCTCATATATTTGATAAAAAAAAAATTAATTCAAATGATGTAGAAAAAAACTGGGAATATATAAAAATTAAAGAAGGCAATAAAAGTGTTCTTTCTGGAGTCCCAATTTCTCTTCCTCCATTAATTAAAGCAAAAAGAATTCAAGAAAAAACATCTAACATTGGATTTGATTTTAAAAATGACAAACAAGTCATAGATAAAATTCAAGAGGAAATAATTGAATTTAAGACTGCTTTTAGTGAAAAAAACATTGATTTAATTGAAGAAGAATTTGGAGATATTATTTTTTCTTTAGTTAATTATGCTCGGATAAATAATATCGATGTTTCATCTGCATTGGAAATATCTAATAATAAATTTATTAAACGCTTTAAATATATCGAAGATTATGCTAGAAAATTAAACAAAAAAATTTCTGATTATGAAGAAGATGAGTTAGAGTATCTTTGGAATAAAGCAAAAAAAAATCATAAATAATTTTTGATAATTTTAATTTTATTTTTAAAAGAATCAATTTGTAATATTATCTCTTTTACTTCACTATTTATACTCTCCAAAATAGATTTTTTACTACTTGAGTCTGTAACATATTCCAAATTATTTTGTATTTGATTTAGATTAACAGTTAATTCCTTTATTTTTTTTGAATTGAACTGATATTCTTCATTTAGTTTAGTCTTTGAATTTTTGAGAATATAAATTCTTGTTTCAAATTTACTGATATCAACTGATTCACTTTTATTGGAAATTTCATTCCATTTATTTTCAAAAAACCCACATGTTTCCTCAATAATTTTTGATTTGATTTTTACAGATGGAGAGTTTATTGATTGAATTAAGTCATCTATTTTATCAAAAAAGTATTTTTGAATTTCGTTTGTTTTTTTTGGAATTTTTGATTCAGGAAAATTTTTAAAAAACAAATTTTTAATCTCAATTATCTTAGAATCTTCTTCACTAATTTTTTGTTTCTTTTCTCTGAGGTTTTTGAAAAATGAATTACACAATTCATTAAATTCATTCCAAAGATCACTTGAAATTTTCTTTGGTAAAGGACCAATATTTTTCCACTTTAGTTGAATTTCTTTAACATTTTTTTCATTAATAGAAAAGTCCCCATTTTTGAGAATTTCCCTAACATTATCAATCATCTTTTTCTTTTCATCAATTATTTTTTTAACTTCAATTTTTCTTTTTTTATAAAACCTATTTTTTTCTAAGTTGATCTTTTTTAAAGCATCCCTATACTTTGACCAGATTTCCTTATTATATGATTTAGGGACTTTTCCTATTTGTTGAAATTCTTCTTTTATTTTATCAATTAATTTTACATGAACAATCCAATCTTTATGTTCAATAGGTATCATATTATTTTTTTCTTCTAATTTTTTAATTAGATTATTTTTTTTCTTTAAATTTTCTTTTTCAATATCAAGTCTTTTTTTCGTGAATAAATTTTTTTTAGCGTGAATTTTTTTTGATACCTCTTGAAATCTTTTCCAAAGTGACTCGTTTTGACTTTTTTCGACTGGACCAAGTTCATTTTTCCATAATTTGTGGAGATAATTAAGTTCTCTGACAACAAAATGTATATTATATTTTTCAGATTCAGCTATTGACTCTGCTTTTTTAATTAATTTAATTTTTTCATCATAATTATGCTTAAAGTCCATATCTCTTAAATTTCTATTTAAATGGAGATAATCATAGAACTTAACTGAGTGATGTTTATAATTTTCCCAAATATTTTGTTGATTTTTTTTTGGAACCGGACCGATTGAATACCATTCCTCCTTTAGTTTTTTAAATTTGTTGTAAGCGTTATTTATATTAATATTGTAATCAACTAAGGATTTTAAACCTTCAATTATTTTTAATTTTTTTTTTAAATTTTCTTTCTTGAAATCATCTATTTTTTTGTAGGCTTTCTTTTTAAAAAATCTTATATCATCCTTCAATAAATTGAATTTAGATAAGATTTCATCTTTTGATTTACTAGTTTTTTTTTTGGAATCTAAATCTTTATTTTTTTCTTCAAATTTTTCTATTAGCCTATTCAAAACTGAAATCTTATGAATATCTTCAGAATTAATTATCTGTTCAATTTTACTAGGTATTTCACTTAATTTAATATTATCATAAAAAAAATCTTCAGTTTGAGAGTCTATGTTTATCCCTTTTTCTTTCATTTAAAAAGATTAAAAAATAAATATAGTTATAATATTTTAAAGTTTTTTTTTACTGATTTTTTAATTGGAAATTTATTTATTCCAAAGTATCCAAGATTTTTCAGCTTGATTTATTAGCATTTTTTCTCCATTCGATATTAAACAACCTTTTTTTAATCCTTTTTTAATAAATTTTGTTTTTTTTGGATTATATATTAAATCAATCAATATATTATTTTTGGATAAATAAGAATAATTAATATTTGGATATTCATCAATATTTGGGAATGTACCAACTGGTGTACAATTGATTATCATCTTATTTTGAATTAAGATATTTTTATTAATCTCATTATAAGAAATTTGACTTCCCACTGGTGATCTTGAAACAAGAGTAGTTTTTATATTATATTTACCCAAGACATATTTAACTGCTTTTGATGCCCCCCCAGTCCCTAATATAAGTGCTTTGTTTATTTTTTTTTTAATAAATGGCTTTAATGTAACTTCAAAACCGTGACAATCAGTGTTGTACCCAATAGTTTTTCTTTGTTTATTAAAGCAAATTGTATTTACAGCACCTATTTTTTCTGATATTGGATCAAGATCATCTAAGTATTTTATAATTGACTCTTTATAGGGTATAGTTACATTCAATCCATGTATATTTTTTAAATTAAAAATATTGTTAACTTCATCAATTGATTTTAATTCAAAGTTTTCATAGCTACAATTAAGTATATTCTCGTTTTTAAATTTTTTTTGAAAAAAACTTTGAGAAAAAGAATAACCTATTTTTTTTCCAATTAGACCAAATTTTTTATTTTTTCCTTCCATATAATTCTATAGAAATCACAAATATCAAGCCAATAAATATTAGTGATGTTGTTAGAAAATTTTCATAAAAATAACTGTAATTTGTTTCAAATTCAGCGTTTGTATAATTCCAAGGCCAAGCAATATTTAGAGAGCCTAGGATAAAACCAATTAACAAACAAATTATACTTTCTTTGTAATTTTTTAGTAAGTAGCTAAGGATATTTGATAAAGTTAATAATCCAAATATACTCCCTAAAGTAAATGTCAATAAAATTTTTAGCATGTAGACTTTTTCTGATTCATTAAAAAAATCAAAATTGAAACTAAATACTGATATTATACATTCTAACAAATTATTAACTGAGTCTATCATAATTAATTTATAATTACCTGCTAAAATTAGAAGATATGATCCAGAAAAACCCGGTAATGTCATTCCTGAAATGCTTAAAACCCCACATATTAAAATAAATAATAATGAATTTTTTTCAGTCCCTGGCTCAATTAATGAAATCAAGTATCCAACAATAAAACCAATGAAAATAAGTGATGTTTTTTTTAAGTCGATAGATGAAATCATTGACTTAATTGAATAGATTGATCCTAAAATCATCCCAAAAAATAAACCCCAAACATTTTTTTCATAGTTTATCAAAAAATAATCTATAATAAGAGATGCACTGAAAAAACTGAATATGACACCTGAAAACAAAAAAAACAAAAATTTAAAGTTGATATGATTTGAGAAGCTTGTAAGCTCACCAGAAAAAAAAAGTTTAAATGCTTTTCTATCAAATTTTTTAAAAGTAAAAATCAATTCTTCGTAAAAACCTGTCGCCAAAGCTACAATTCCACCCGAAACACCTGGAATCTTATTAGCTGTGCCCATAGCTATACCTTTTAAAATTAAAAGTAAAAAATCTTTTTTATCTCTTCTCATAATTATTTCTTTTTGATTTTATTTTTAAAAGAGTAACTATTAAAACACCAATAGAGGCGAAAATAAGCGAATTAAGGAGATTGTAATTATTTGTCATAGAATCGTAAGTTTTTAAAGGCCATATTTCAGGTAGAGACCCAATCATAATTCCAATTAGAATTGATAATGTTTTTTTTTCATGATTCTCTATTAACCATTTTAAGATTTTCGAGAATAATTTTAGACCTGTAATTATCCCCATCACAATCATTATTAATTTATATAATATGTCATCAAAAGACTTAAAATCAAAATCAATGATTTTGTCAGTAAAATCATTAATTGTTTTAATTATGTATTCATAAACTCCAAATAAAATAAAAATAAATCCTCCGGATATACCAGGTAGAATCATTGCAATTATTGCAACCATTGATGAAAAAAACAAATAAATTAAAGTTATTTCTTTCTCAGAGGGCGAGACTAATGTCAAAAAGTATGAAAAAATTGCTCCTAATAGTATTAAAATAAAATTTAATTTACCAAAAAGAGAATATTTTTTTAAAAAATAAATTACGCTTGATAAAATTAAACCAAAAAAGAATGACCAAATTTCAATTGAAAAGTTTTTTAATAAATATTCAATTAGTCTACTAAAAATTAAAATGCTAGATATTATACCAAGTGACAATGAAAAAATGAAATTACCATTTATAGAAATCCAAAAGCTATTAAAATTTTTATTTCTAATTAATTTTAATTTAGAGAAATTTAGACCGACTAGAGTATTAATTAATTCTTTATAGATTCCAGTAATAAAAGCTATTGTCCCACCCGACACACCCGGAATCAAATCTGAGAAACCCATCAAGAGGCCTTTTAAATATATGATAAAATATTTTATTGATATCAATTTTAGTTTATTTGGATTAAATTTAATCCATTTTTGGAATATTATTTTTTTTGAGTAATGGATATTTCTGGAAATAAGTACTTAATTGAGCTTGGTAAAGTACCATTATTTTTTAAAAAATTTTCGATATAAATTTTTGCTTTATATTTTTGACCTTTTTTTATTAAACACCCAGCGATTCTATAATCAATCAGGTGATCTAAAGGAAAATATTTTTTAGCTTTAACCGCAACATCAGTAGCACTATTCCAATTATTTAAAATTAATAAAGAGTCAATCAAATCAATCCAAGTATCATATTCTTTATCACCTAAATCAATAGCTTTCTTATAAGCCTTTTCAGCTAGATCAAATCTTTTAGTTTCTTTGTAAACAAAAGCAATTTTTTTCCAATAATTCAAATTATTTTCATTTAATTTTATAGCTTTTTCTAAATGTAAAATCGCTTTTTTGTAATTTTTATTTTTAATACAAAATTTGATAAGATTGTCCCAACAATTGTTATTTGAGGGATCAATTATTACAGATTTTTCAAAATAAGTAAGTGCCTCTTGGTTACTACCAATTTTCTCATAACAACTTGCAATTCTATTAATTATGTATGATGATTCGTCCTCTATTTGGAGGGTAATCTGATAATTTTCAATTGCTTCAATTATATCGCCTTTTTCCTCTAAAATTTTAGCTTTTTCAACGTAAGCTCCTGAAAATTTCTCTTCACTAATTATTGCAAATTCAAATGATGTTAATGCCTCACTTTTCTTATTGATTTTTAGATATTGTTTTCCTAACTCATGCCAAGCAGATTCATTGTATGGATTTATATTCAAAATATAATTTAATACTTCAATTGATTTTTCATATTCTTTAAGTTGATCATTACAATAGATTAAATTATATAAAGTTTGAATGTCTTCAGGATCAATATTTAGACATTTTTTAAAAAATTTTTGTGCTTCAAAATAGTTGCTGGTCATCATATTTTCCATCCCTAGCAACATCCATACTTCTGACGGGTCATCTATGAAATTCAATGATTTTTTTAAAATTTCAATAGCTTTATTATGTTGATTTTTTTTTGAGTAGATAGTTGCTTTCTGAATTAAAACTTCTTGGTTATTTGGTTCAATTGACTCAATTTCTTTAAGTAAAGAATATGAATTGTCGATATCTCCCTCTAAAATTAAAAGTTCTGATTTCAACAAAACAAGTTGAATATTATTCTCATGTTGATTTAGTCCCATTGAAACAGCTTTTCTAGCTAAATTAATTTCACCACTATCAATATAATGATGAATTATATTTTCAAATTCTTGAACATCAAAAAAAAGAGTAGAATTTGTCTGAAGCATTTGTTCAAATTTGTTTACCGGTGAATCAAAACTATTTGAAAATTCTTTAGACATAAACCAGAATATTACTTTAATAAAGTTAATACTCTAATTAAGTTGTTCTGTGTAAAAATAATTTTCTTTTTAACAAATTAATTAACAAATTCAGATTGATAGTTGTTAAGTGAATCAAGAATAATTTGACAACCTAATTTAATTTCTTTATTTGAAATTGTCAATGGTGGGGTAATTCTAACAGCCTTTTGTTCCCATAAAAGCCAAAACAAAATTAATCCGTTTTTTAGGCAGTCTTTAACTACAAAATCTGCAATTGAACTCTTTTTTAAAATCAAAGCAAGCATCAAACCTTTTCCATTAATTTTCTTTATTAACGGATGTTTTAAATATTTTCTAAATAACATTTCTTTTGAACATACCTTACTCATTAAATTCTTATCATATAATTCTTTGATAGCTGCATAAGATGCAGATGCAATTACAGGATTTCCTCCAAAAGTAGATATATGTCCTAGCTTAGGATTAAAACTTAGAGAATCCATAATTTTTTTTGAACTACAAAATCCTCCTACAGGTAAGCCACCACCAAAAGCTTTCCCTAAAATTAAAATATCTGGCTCAACGTCATAATTTTGATATCCGAAAAGTTTTCCAGTTCTGCCAAATCCAGGTTGAATTTCATCAAGAATTAAAAGGGCACCAACCTCTTTACATTTTTTTTTTACTTTTTTTAAAAAATTATTTTCAGGTAAAATGAAACCCGCTCCACCTTGGATTGTTTCCAAGATAACGCAAGCAGTATTAGAGCTTATTTTTTGTAAGTCCTTATCTTGATTAAAATTTATAAAATTAACCATTGGTAATAATGGTTGAAATTTTTCTTGCATTCTAAAAACTCCAACAGTGCTAAGTGAACCTTGAGTGCTTCCGTGGTATGAATTATAAGCAGCAATTATTTCTTTTCTTCCAGTATATCTTTTTGCTAATTTTAGCGAGCCTTCAACTGCCTCAGTACCTGAGTTAGTTAAAAAAATCACTTCTAAGTTTTTTGAAATTTTTGATGCAATTTCTTTTGATAATTTCACTGATGGTTCTAAAGCAAATTCTCCATAAACCATAACATGCATGTATTTTTTTATCTGCTTTTTTATTGCCCTTATTATAACTGGATTACTATGACCAAGATTACAAACTGATACACCAGCTATAAAATCTAGATATTTTTTATTTTCACTATCTACAATGTAAGATCCGAACGCCTTTTTGATTTCAATAGATAAAGGATAGGGCGATGTTTTAGCTTGATATTTTAAAAAATCTTTAATTAGTTTCATTAATTAGTTAGATCACTTACATTTTTGGGTATTTCATTAATTCTCCATGTAAAACCATCCAGAATTAATTGATTTTTATCAATCATCTTCTCAGGATTTACTTTTCCGTCAGGAAGAGTAAAAAATGTAATTTCTTTAATTTCATTGTTATCCATTTTCATTTCAATTGAACTACAAATAGTTTTATTAATACCAATTAATTCTTTTTCATCAGTATACATGTAGTATATTACTTCAGTATTTTTATCAACTTTTATATTTTTCAAATTACCGTTTTCAAAATTTCCATATAAATTTTTACCTTTAATTTGATTAAATCCTTTATTATTTAAAGTATCCTCCTCTACTATAAAAGTATTCTCAAAAATGAATATAGAATCAAGTTTACTATTAGATGAATCCGTTAACAAATGAATTAAATTTCCTGAAAGTTGACTTTTTTCAAACCATAAAATTGGATTTCTCATATTTTTTTGGTTTAAATTTAAAATTTGGTTTTCTTTTCCAATTAAAGGTTTTTTTATCAATTTAATCAATTGATCTCTTTCTCTAAATGATAGTGAATCAGATTTACCTTTTAAACCAGAATTTAAAATTTTAACATCATAGTAAGCAGTAATAAGTCTGTTTTTTTCTTTTCCAGTTAGAATAATTGTATCAGCACTAATATAAAGAGAATCATTTTCAATTATATTAATTGCAATAGGGTTTTTAGTAATAATTGCAGAATCTTTTGATTTATATACTTCACCATAATTACCTCTAATTACAGAGTTATTAATAGTATCAAAAATTTTAACATTTTTTGAGGCCGAGGCATATCTACTATCATTTTCAAAATATAGACTATCACCCCTAATCACTTTGTTGTCATAGTATATAACAGCATTTTTTTTAAAGTTACCTTTTTCAATTTTTGTGTTGTAATATCCACTTTCACAATATATTTCATAATCTTTACCCACAATTTTTGATGGTCCATAAAAAAATGAATCTTCACTTAAAACATAATAGTCAAGTCTAGATGAATTTAAATTATATTCTGGATTTTTTATTTTTACGTTTTTTATAAACCTGTATTTTTTTTCGTCTAAATAATATGTGCCCTCATTACTATTTAAAGTACTTGATCCGTCTATTATTTTACCAGGTGTTTTATAAAAAGCAATGTTATTAATTCTATCCAAATATAGAGTATCAGTATATAGTTTCATTTCTGCATTGCTTAATTTCACATTACCCCAAGCTTTAATTTTTTTGATTTTTCCATTATATTCTATATAGTCGCTATTTAGAAACAAACTATCACCCTGATTAAACACAATATCACCATTAGCACTAAAAAAATTTTTTTTAGGGTAAAAAAATGATTTATTTGATTTAATTAGTGCACCCTCATGATATAAGTGAACCCTTATATTATTTTCTTTTTTCAGTATGTTAGCACCTGGAAAATTATACTCGTCTTTTGTAAATGAGCCTGCTTGCTGTATCTCTATTATTTTTGTCTCTTGAGAAAAAACACATAAATTATAGATAAAAAAAATTATAAAAAAAAATGATTTGTAGAATCTATTGGTTTTAATCATAAATTTCTAAATATAGTCTGTTTTCTGTTTGGTCCAACTGATATAATACTTATTGGTATATTTAGTTCTTTTTCAATGTAAGTTAAATATTTTTTAAAGTTCACTGGAAATTCATTTTCATTTTCAATTTTTGATAAATCTTGAAACCATCCCTCAAACTCCTTGTAAATAGGTATAACGCTATTTTTTTCAATAGAGTAGGGAAAATAATCTATTTTTTTTCCATCCATTTCATATCCAACACAAATTTTTATTTTTTTAATGCCAGATAAAACATCACTTTTCATCATCACAAGTTTATTTATACCATTAATTCTGACAGCATATTTTAGAGAAACTAAGTCTAACCAACCACATCTTCTACTTCTACCTGTAGTTGACCCAAATTCATTACCAACTTTGGCAATTTTTTTTCCAATTGGATCTGACAGCTCAGTTGGAAAAGGGCCACTACCAACTCTAGTTGAATATGCTTTAAAAATACCAATAACATTGTTCAATTGGTTAGGAGGAATACCAAGACCTGTACATGCACCAGCAGCAGTTGTGTTTGAGGAGGTAACATAAGGATAAGATCCAAAATCAATGTCTAGAAGAGATCCTTGAGCACCTTCAGCCAAGATATTGACTTTAGATTTAATTTTATTATGTAGGAAAACCTCACTATCAATAATATTAATTTTCTTTATCATATTGATTGCATGAAAAAAATCTTTTTCCAAGTCTTTTAAATTGAATTCAACTTTAACACTGTAAAAATCTAAAAGTTTTAAATGTTTTTCCTTTAGTTTGTTGTATTTATTTGTCCAATTTGATTTTTCAATATCGCCAACTCTTATTCCATTTCTGCCTGTTTTATCCATGTAAGTTGGCCCTATACCCTTTAAGGTTGAACCAATTTTTTTGTTGCCTTTTGATGCTTCGGATGCTGCATCCAAAATCCTATGAGTTGGTAGAATTAAATGAGCTTTTCTAGAAATGAAGAGTGACTTAGAAAAATTAATATTGTACTTATCAAGTGACTTAATTTCTCTCTCTAAAATTACTGGGTCAATAACAACTCCATTACCTATAAGATTAACTATCGAGTCATGAAAAATACCTGAAGGGATAGTATGAAGAACATGCTTAATTCCATCAAATTCAAGGGTGTGTCCTGCATTAGGTCCACCCTGAAATCTAGCTATTATTTTGTAATCTTTTGACAAAACATCAACTATTTTACCTTTACCTTCGTCTCCCCACTGAAGTCCAAGAATTATATCAACTGGCATATTTATTTTTTATTTTTAGTACCATAGAAATAAAGAGAGTGCTTATGAATTTTAATATCAAAAACCTCTTCAATTGTTTCTTTAATAGTTTGAATCCTTGGGTCACAAAATTCTTTTACTTCTCCTGAATCAGTCAAAATTACGTGGTCATGTTGCTTATCAAAGAATGATTTTTCGTATTGAGCCTGGTTTTTACCAAATTGATGTTTCCTAACTAATCCACATTCTAACAGTAATTCAATAGTATTATATAAAGTTGCTCTACTAACTCTGTAGTTTTTATTTTTCATTAAAATGTAAAGTGATTCAATGTCGAAATGATCTTCATTATTATAAATTTCACTTAATATTGCGAACCTCTCAGGAGTTTTTCTATGTTTTTGTGAATCAAGAAAATTAATAAAAACATTCTTTACTATTTCTTGATGATTTTCAATTTGTTTCATAATAATTTTAAAGTTGTAAATTTAATTTTTATTCTCTTGTAATTTTATCTATTCCATTAATTTTATTCAACTTTTTAACTAATTTATCAATTATTGAATTATTTTTTACAAAAACATCTATTTCTCCTATAAATAAACTCTCTTTTGTATTAAAATTTATTTGTTTAATATTGACATTCATATTGCTAGATATAATTTTTGTCACCTCGTTGACTAAACCTAATGTATCAATACCTGAGAGTTTAAGTCTAACACTAAACTCTTGTTCAGATGAGTCAATCCATGAGGCAGTTATTAATCTATTTGCATAATTAGATTGTAAAATAATTGAATTTTCACAGTTTGTTTTATGAACTTTTATGCCATCTTTATGAGATTTAAATCCAAATACTTTATCGCCTGCAATTGGATTACAACATTTTGCCAAAGAATATTTTAACTCCTCCTTTTCATCTCCAAACAATAATTTATCATATTTTGAGGAAAAATCATTTGCTTCAGTCAAAATAATATTTTTTTTTCTAGAAATTTTTTCTTTTAAAAAATTAAAAATCTTGTTGTTATAAGAATTGGCAAATTCTCTTATTTTGTTATTATCAACACTTCCGTAGCCTACTCTGAAATAGAGATCTATGATATTTTCAACACCAAAAAAATTTATTAAACCTTTTATTGTTTTTTGATTTATAGTTATTTTTAAATGTTTTAATTTTCTATGTAATGACTTCTTTCCTTGATCAGCTATTGACATTTTTTCTTCATTTAAAGAAGTTTTAATTTTTGATCTGGCTCTAGAGGTTACCACATAATCAAGCCAGTTCGGGCTTGGTTTTGAATTTGGGGTTGTTATAATTTCTATTTGGTCTCCACTTTTAAGTTTTTTACTCAAAGGAACTAATTTCCCATTTACTCTAACACCTCTTGTTTTAATACCAACTTCAGTATGAATATCAAATGCAAAATCTAGAGCAGTAGAGTTAGCAGGTAGTGACTTTAACTCTCCTTTGGGTGTAAAAACGAAAATTTCGTCAGCATATAAGTTTAATTTAAAGTCCTCAACAAATTCTACAGCATTAGAACTATTATTTTCCAAAATTTCTTTTAAGTGATTTAGCCATTTATCAATTTCACTTTCTTTTTTGAAACCATTTTTATATCTGTGATGAGCCGCATAACCTTTTTCAGCTATTTCATGCATTCTTTCTGATCTTATTTGAACTTCAACCCATCGATTATTTGGCCCTAGAACAGTTATGTGAAGTGACTCATATCCGTTAGTTTTTGATGATGAAATCCAATCTCGTAATCTTGTAGGGTTAGGAGTAAAGAGATCAGTGACAATTGAATAAATTTTCCAAGCTATAAATTTTTCGTCTTTGCTCGAGGACTTATAAACAATTCTTATTGCAAATTTATCAAAAACATTTTCATATAAAATATTCTGTTTTTGCATTTTTTGATATATTGAATATATAGATTTGTTTCTTCCTTGAATAAAATACTTTAATTTTTCTTTTTTTAATTGCTTATTAATCATGTTAGAAAATTTCGATATGTAAATCTTTTGGTCAACTTTACTATTATCTATTTTTTTACTTATATGATTATAACTTTTCAAATCCGTATACTTTAGACTTAAGTCTTCTAACTCAGTTTTGATGTTGTACATTCCAATTCTATGAGCAATTGGTGCATAAATATATAGTGTCTCTGATGCAGTTCTAATTTGTTTATATTCCGGCATTGAGTCTAAAGTTTGCATGTTATGAAGGCGATCAGCAATTTTAATAATGATAACTCTGATATCATCATTTAGAGTTAATAACATTTTTCTAAAATTCTCTGCCTGGAGTGAGATGTTAGTGTCTTTTTTTAAATTGGAAATTTTAGTTAGACCCTCAACAATTTTAGAAACTTTTGTTCCAAAAAGTTTTTTTATTTTACTTAGTGAATACTTAGTATCTTCAATGACATCATGTAAAAGTGCAGCTGATATTGAAACTGCATCAAGACCTATTTGAGAGGAAACAATTTTCGCAACCTCAATTGGATGAAAAACATATAATTCCCCTGATTTTCTTTTTTGATTTGAGTGTGCATCAACAGCAGTGTCAAAAGCTAAACGAATTAATTTTTTGTCTTTATCACTTAAAGTTTGGTAGCTATTTCTGAGTAATTCTTTGTATTGCTTAGCTAGATTTTTATTCTCAATATTATTTTCAATAATCATCTATATAATTTACATAAACTTTATTAAATTCAAATAATTTAAAAAATTTTTCTTTGTTTCAATGCTTCATATATAATAATTGACGAAGTAACTGAAACATTGAGTGAATCACTACGACCAAACATTGGTATGGTGATATTTTCATTTGATTTTTCCAACCATTTTTGAGAAAGTCCCTTATCCTCTGATCCAAATGCTACAGCAAAACTTTTTAAAAAAGAAACTTTTGTGAATAATTTTGTTTTTTTTGACAATGAAGTGCAAAATAATTTGATATTATTTTTTTCTAAAAATCTAAAAATTTCATCATCATTAGATTCTGCAATATTTAAATTAAAAATAGCACCTTCACTTGCTTTAATAATATTTGGATTGTAAATATCAGTTTTAGGATTTGATATGACTACATAATCAATTTTTGTCGCATCAGCTGTTCTAAATATTCCACCAATATTACCCGGTTTTTCAATTGAGTCCAAAATTAGAATTATTTCATTTTTTTTTAAACTGAAGTTTTCTAATTCTAATTTTTTTTGTTTTAATAGAGCAATTATTTTTGATGACTTTGGTCTAAATAAAATTGAATCAAGTATTTTATTTTTTAATGTAATAACTGAGGACAAATCTATTGATTCAAATTTTTTATTAGAGGATATTTTATTTAATTCATCTATTGTAGTGTATATTTTCTCAATCTTGAAACCTGATTTAATTGCCTTTAATAAGTATTTTTCTCCTTCAACATAAAACAAACAATTTTTTTTTCTAAAACTAGATTTTGTTTTTAAGGAAGTCAAAAATTTAATTTCATTATTTCCAAAACTGGTAATATGTTTTTTTTCCAAATTAAATATATAATTGAAAATTCATTTTATGGTTATTTAATATCGACAAGTTCAACTTCGAAAATCAAAGTAGAGTTTGGAGGTATTACTCCTCCAGCACCGGATGAACCATATGCTAATTCAGGTGGAATTACAAGAGTTGCTGAACTGCCTTTTTTTAGTAGCATAAGCCCTTCATCCCAGCCAGGTATGACCTGACCTATACCTAAAGTAAATTCTATAGGATTATTTCTTTTAAAAGATGAATCGAATTCAGTTTTGTCAAGTAACATTCCTTTGTAATGAACAGATACAGTTTGGCCAACAGAGGGTTTGTTTCCACTCCCAACATTATTTATTTTATAATATAATCCCGATTGAGTTTTACTAAAACCATTAGTTAAATTTGAAATTATTTTATTTTCCTCATCTTTTATTTTCTTTTTTTCAATTAGCATGTTTTCAAAGTAGTCTGAAATAGTTTTGACTGCATTAAAATTTTTAGCTGATTTTCCTTCACGAATTATAGAAATATTTAAAATAGAGTCTTTTGATACTATTTTATTTACAACATCCATTCCTTTTGTAACTAACCCAAAAACAGAATGTTTGCCATCAAGCCACGGTGTTTCTTTATGAGTAATAAAAAACTGACTTCCATTAGTTGATGGACCTGCATTAGCCATTGATAAAACCCCAGCTTTGTCATGTTTTAGTGAACTATTAATTTCATCTTTAAATTTGTAACCTGGACCACCAGAACCTGTTCCAGTGGGGTCACCACCTTGTATCATAAAATCTTCAATTACTCTATGAAAAGTTAAACCATCGTAAAATTTTTTATTTTTAAAATTTTCAGAAACATATGGGTTAGTACCTTCAGATAAAGTGATAAAGTTTGAAACAGTTAATGGTGTTAATTCATATTGAAGCTTAACAATTATTTCACCTTTATTAGTTTTGAGCTTAGCAAATAAACCTTTTTCTTCCATAGTTGATAAATTATTACATGAGATTATAAGTGATAAAAAAACCGATAAAGAAATAATTTTTTTTTTCATTTACTTTTTTTATAAATATATGACTTAGTATTGATTAATCCTCAAAATGTTTTAACAAATTAATTATAATTATTAATGGTTGATTTATACCTATTTTATTAAAATCCCCCATGTAACCGTAACATAAAAATGATGGAAATAAAAACTTAGCTGTTTCACCTTCACCCAATACTTTTATTCCTTCTCTCAATGCTGGTAAAATATCATCTTTGTCAATTATATAATCAACATCTTGTAAAAAATTTTTATCATAAATAATATCACCATATATGTCATATATCTCGTATGAAAAAATGACCTTGTCACCGTAACTTGGTTTATTTTTTGTTGTTTTATTGATGTGACTATACCAAAACCCAATATTTGAATAGTGATACTTTATTTTTGAATTTTTAATAATTTCTTCAAAAATATTTTCCTCTTCTAAACGAATTTTGATATTCCTTTCAATTGATGACTCAAAAAAAGAATTATTAGTTGTATTTAAAGGTTTTCTTGGTTTATTTTCATTACATGATATAATATTACATAAAAGTACTAATAGTAATAATTTACTAGCTCTCATTTTCAAATTTATCCTTATTTTCCTTTATTTTTTCAATTAGCTTTTTTGTAGTAATATCAATATTTTCATAAGATTTTCCTCCAGCAGCATTGATATGTCCACCACCATTAAAATACTTTCTAGCAAATTTATTCACATCAAAATTCCCTTTTGATCGAAACGACATTTTTATGAAGTTTTCGTTAATATCCTCAATCAAAATCACAGAGAGAATAATCCCCTTAATACTCAATCCAAAATTTACAAATCCCTCAGAGTCCCCTTTTTGAAAATTATATTTTATTAATTCATTTTTAGATAATTTCATGTACACAGCATTAATTTTGTTAACTCTTTTAATATTTGACAATGCCTTTGATAAAAGTTTAATTTTATTGATGCTATTTACATCATATATTTTTTCATGAATATCAGATGGTATAATGTTGTTTTTCAGAAGATCAGATATTATTTGATGTGTTTTATATGTAGTATTTGGAAATCTGAATGAACCTGAATCAGTCATAATTCCGCAATACAAACATGTTGATATTTTTTTATCAATTAATTTTTTATCAATTTCTGTTAATACATTATAAAGCATCTCACATGTTGATCCAAAATTTGTACTTGAATATATTAAATCGTATATTTTTTCTGGATCTACGTGATGGTCAATTACCACTTTTTTTGAGTTCGATTTTTGAATTGGATGTTTGATTTTTTCAATTCTATTAAATGAATTAAAATCCAGCATAAAAATTACATCTGATTTAGAAATTAAATTGTTTGATGATATTACATTATTGTTATAATTGATAATATTTTTTTCTCCTGGCAACCATTTTAGAAAACTTGGGTATTCAGTAGGACTAATGATAACAGCCCGCTTATTTTTTTTCTTTAAAAAATGCCATAAAGCAAGGCAACTACCAAGTGCGTCTCCGTCAGGATTACTATGTGGAACAATTACAAACTTGTCTGATTTAGTTATTAATTTATCTATTTTTTCAATAAATTTTTTAAACATATTGAATTTATAATTTAAAACAAATTTAATTAGATATAAATTAATAATTGCAAATTATAATTTTCATTTTGTAAATTTGTTATGTTATGAGTGATAAAACTTTTACAATGATTAAACCCGATGCTATAGAAGCCAATAACCATGGCTTAATTCTAGAAAAAATTTTAGCATCTGGTTTTAAAATTATAGCAATGAAGATGATTTTATTGTCGAACTATCAAGCAAAACAATTTTATAAAATTCATGAAGGCAAACCCTTTTTTCAAGATTTAATTGATTTTATAACTAGAGGTCCCGTAATAGTAGCTGTTTTAAATAAAGAAAATGCTGTCAAAGATTTCAGAAATTTAATTGGTACAACAGATCCTATTAAAGCAGAAAAAGGAACAATTAGAAAACTATTTGCTAAATCTGTTGGTGAGAACGCAATTCATGGTTCAGATAGCGACGATAATGCGAAAATTGAATCATCATTTCATTTTTCAACGAAAGAAATTTTTAGTGAAATTTAATTTTTTCAATTTCTTCTTGACCCAATTCAGTATTTAATAATTTTATAATATCATCAACTCTGAAAACTAATTCATTTTTTAAGGGAGCAGATGAAAGTTTTACAAAAATTGTTTTCTCGTACAGTTTTACACTATTAGTGTAGGAGTTTATATTTCCCCCCATTACATTTTTCCAAGCATCTTTAATTTTTATTTCTAAAAGCCCACGGTTTAGTTTTTTATTTAATAAAATTTTATCAATAATTTTTTTTGCTGAAACTGGATCTTTTTTATTTTTCATCAAAAGGTAATTCAAAAATTTTTGAAGTTGATTTTGTTTTTTTTATCGCAGAAGATGTTCTTTCATAGTGAGTATCAGTTATAAAAACTTGTCCAAATTTTTTATTTTCAATTAAACTCATAATTAATTCAACTTTAATTTGGTCTAATTTATCGAATATATCATCAAACAGTATAATTGGATTAAATTTATTATTTTTTGTCATAAAATTAAATTGAGCTAATTTTAAAGCAATAATAAAAGTCTTCTGTTGTCCTTGACTTCCAAATTTTTTTATTGATTCTCCATGTATTTTGAAAATTAGATCATCCTTATGAATTCCACAGTTTGTGTAATTAGTGTATCTGTCGTTTTCTAAATGAGCTTCAAACAAACTTGAATAATCACTTCCATTTAGTTGACTTTTATATTCAATTGAAACTTTCTCATTAGAGTGTGATAAGAGTTTGTATTGAATTTTAAAAAGCGAAACAAAATTTTTTAAAAATTTTTTTCTGGATTCATGTATTGGATTTCCAACAGATTCAATTTGTTGATTATAAATTTTTAAAGTTTCATAATCAAATTTATTTGAATTTGAAAAATTTTTTAGTAATGAATTTCTTTGTAAAATTAACTTATTATAATGAATTATATTTTTTAGGTATGAGGAATTGGTTTGACTAATTATTCCATCAATAAAACGTCTTCTTAAAAAACTTCCCTCTGAGATTAAATCTCTATCGTAAGGAGATATCATTATTAGTGGGAAAAAACCAATGTGATCAGATATTTTTTTATAAATTTTTCCATTTCTTTTAAGAATTTTTTTCTTCCCTTTTTTGAAACTACAATTAATTTTTTCTTCATTTTTATTTAGAAGAAAATCCCCTTCAAGCATAAAGAAATCTTTATCAAAGTTTATGTTTTGGATTGAGTTGTTATTTAAATAGCTTTTACCAAGACATAAATGGTAAATTGAATCAAGTAAGTTTGATTTTCCTGCTCCATTGTTTCCAATAAAACAATTTATTTTTTTATCAAAAAAAAGTTTTTGTTCGACTATATTTTTATAATTTAATATTTGTATTGACTTTAATAACATTAATTTTTTTTATTATATAATTTAAAATAAGTTTTTTTTCTTTCAAAGTTTAATTTTAACATTTAATTTTTTAAAATAAAAAAAGTAATTTTGAAAAAAATTTGTTTATGGCAACATATAAAAAAAGAGGTAGACTAAAATCAAAAGTTATAACTAAAGATGATATTAATGATTCAAAAACTGCAGAGGTTTTTGAAAACTTGGATCTAGGCGCCAGTAAGGCTGAAAATTTCGTGGCGAAATATCAAAATATGATATTAATTTTTCTTGGCACAGTGGCCATGTCTGTTCTAGTTTACTTGGGTTATAGAACATATGTTTTTAATCCCCTAAAATTGGAGGCATCAAGTGAAATAAGTCAAGCACAATATTATTTTAATTTGGCTTTGAATGAGAAAGGTTCAGATTCCTTATTTAAACTTGCTTTAAATGGAGGTGATGGTAAATATGGTTTTTTGGATATTATAGAAAATTATCCTGGAACTCCTGCCTCAGATTTAGCAAAGTACAGTGCGGGAATTTCATTTGTTAGACTTAAACAATATGATAAGGGGATTAACCTATTAAAGGATTTTAAGTCTGATGACAAAATTTTAAGTAGTTTAGCAGCAGGTGTGATTGGAGATTCTTATCTTGAGTTAAATGAATTAGAAGATTCTCTAGAATTTTATGAGAAGGCTTTAGCTATCAATGAAAATTCATTTACAACACCTAAGTTTCTTTTTAAAGCAGCAATTCTAGCATCCTACATGAAAAAAAATTTAATTGCAAAAAAATATTACAATGAAATTTCCAATTTATATCCTGATTTTGAGCAAATAAATTTTGTTAGATCTGAAATTGGGAGACTTGAAAATTTGAAATAAGTTGAATCAAGAAAATTTAAATAAAAATCAATCCATTAAGTTTCAAAATACAGAAAATTTAAATTTTGCTATTATTATTTCTGAATGGAATTTTAAAATTACAGCCAGACTAACTAGCGGACTTGAAAATGAATTCAAAAAAAATGGTGTTTTATTAAAAAATATTGATAAGTTTTATGTACCAGGAAGTTTTGAATTAATTCATGCATGTAGTTCATTGATTAATAATTTTCAATATAGTGCAATAATTGTTGTTGGTTGTATTATAAAGGGTCAGACATATCATTTTGAATGTGTTTCGAATTCAGTGGCTAATTCCATTGGACATTTAAACTCTTTGGGTAAAACGCCGGTTATATTTTGTGTGTTAACGGACAATAATATTGAACAATCTCTGGAAAGAAGTGGAGGTAAGTTTGGAAATAAAGGAGAGGAGGCTGCTATTACTGCATTGAGAATGGCAACTCTTAGATTTAAATAAATCAAATTATTATAAATAGGTATATTTGATAAATCTTAGAGAACAAAGTGAATTTATTTAAGGCTTTTAATAAGAAAAACAAAAGATATAATTATACTCCAAGATATTACTCAGGTAAATCTAATGAAAGTCCTTACAGTTTTGAATCTAAATTTGAAAAATTTAGAGATATTAATAATAAAAATGATTACAGGGGAAGTTGGGATAAAGTAAGACTTGAAATGAGAAATAGAAAAAATGCATCGTCATCTCCTTTATTAATTCTAATTTTTTGTATTCTTTTGACTATATTTTTGATATTCATAGATTTTGATTTATCAATTTTCATAAACAATTGATATGAAAGATGTTATTAATATTTTACCAGATCATGTTTCCAATCAAATTGCTGCTGGAGAGGTTGTTAATAGACCATCTTCAGTTGTTAAGGAATTAATTGACAACTCTATTGATGCAAAATCAACTCTTATTAAGATTCTAATTGAAGACGGTGGAAAAAAGTCTATTCAAATTATTGATAATGGTTTCGGGATGACTAAAAATGATGCAAAAATTGCATTTAAGAGACATTCAACTTCAAAGTTAAAATCTACTGCAGACTTGTTTACTATAAATACAAAAGGCTTCAGAGGTGAAGCGTTATGCTCAATCTCCTCAATTTCAATTATTGAAATAAAAACAAGACAACTTAATGATGAATATTCTTACAATTTTAGGATAGAGAATAATGTTTTTAAAGACGAAAAATTTGATTTAAGCCCTAAGGGAACATCAATAAAAGTCAAAAACCTTTTTTATAACGTTCCTGCAAGGAGAAAATTCTTGAAATCAGATTCAGTCGAATTGAAATACATAACAGACGAAATACACAGAGCCTCAATATCTCATCCCGAAATTCATTTTATTTTTTACAACAATTCAACTGAGACCTATAATTTTAGACCTAAAAATATAAAACCTAGACTCTTAGACATATTTGGTAAAAAAATTGATGAGATGCTGATTCCTATTTCAGAGAAAACTCCTGTTGTTGACATTTCAGGTTATATTTTGAAACCTGAATTCGCAAGAAAAAGTAAACCTTTTCAATTTTTTTTCGTGAACAAAAGATTTATAAAAAATTCATTTTTAAATTATTCTGTACTCTCGGCTTTTGAGGGTTTATTAAGAGAAGATCATAAACCAGGTTATTTTCTATTTTTTGAGGTGAGAAATGATTCGATAGACATTAATATTCATCCAAATAAAATTGAGGTCAAATTTGAAAATGAACAAAGTATATATTCAATTCTAAAAGCTTCAGTTAAACATAGTTTGGGGATATTTAGCGTAATTCCAGCAATTGACTTCGAATACAATTCAGAGTTAGATTCAAGTAATATTAAATCCTCAAACAGTGTCAAACCGCCAATGATTGAGATAGATTCAAATTTTAATCCTTTTATTTCAAAAAATGAGGATATAAAAAATGAAACTTTTTTTAAAATTGAATCAAAGTCATTTAAAAATTTTGATGAAAAACTAGACAATGAGAGATCGAAAATATTTCAAATTATGGAAAAATATATAGTTTGTAATGTTCAATCAAAATTACTAATCATTCATCAAGAAAGGGCTCACCAAAGAATACTTTATGAAAAATTTTTGAAAGAAATTACACAAGAAAGTATTTCAACTCAAAAACTATTAATTCCTCTAAAATTTGAATTCCCAAAATCTTATCAAATAAATGAAATAAAAGTTGAACTGGAAGAATCAGGTTTTTTATTTGGAAACTATGATATTGATTTTTTTGAAATTATTGGTATTCCATCAAATATTGACAAAGAAAACACAAAAAATATTATTTATGATGTTATTAATTCAATTGAAAATAAAAGTGAAACTAATGATACCAGTATTATTGATGTAATCGCTAAATCATTATCCAAAAAAAATGCTATTAGAAAAAAAACATTAAAAAAAGTAGAGCAAGAAAAAATATTAAATGATCTTTTCTGTTGTAAAGAAAATTTGATTTCACCATTTGGAAAAAAAATTTTTTTTAGTCTTACAATTAATGAAATAGATAATAAATTTAAAATATGAGAAGTATTTCTGATTTAGTTAAGCATTTAGTTATAATTAATGTAATTTTTTTCTTATCAACTTTAATTTTTGGAAATATTGTATACGATTGGTTTGCACTACATTATTTTGAAAATGAAAAATTTGAATACTGGCAACTTCTCTCTCATATGTTTATGCATGGAAATATTAATCATATCTTATTTAATATGTTTGGTTTATGGATGTTCGGTTCTCCTTTAGAAAAAATTTGGGGTAAAAATAAATTTTTATTTTTTTACATTTCGGCTGGTTTGGGAGCAGCTTCTTTGCAAATGATAATTTACTATGTTCAATTTTCTTCAATTAGTGATCAGATTATTCAGTTAGGCTATGGTGAAGACCCATTAAACAAGTTATTAAATGAAGGTTTGTATGATCCAAGGATACTTCAGGTTATAAATGAATCTGATTTGATTAATTTAATTAAAAACTATAATTCATCAATGGTAGGTGCATCAGGAGCTATATATGGTATTTTAGTTGCATTTGCATTAATATTTCCAAATTCAGAGTTATTTATTTTATTTTTACCTTTTCCTATCAAAGCTAAATTTTTGGTCCCAATTTTAATTTTTGGAGATTTATTTTTTGGATTTAGTTCTTATTCAGTTGGTCCAATTGCACATTTTGCTCATATTGGAGGAGCATTAACCGGATTTCTAATAATGTGGTATTGGAAAAAAAATCAATTTAAAAAAAATAGGTGGGATTTATGAGTTTAATTAACAAAGTATATTCTAAGTTTTTAATATTAAATATAGCTGAAAAGTTAATCGTTATAAACATCCTATTTTTTGTATTACCTTATCTATTAAATGGAATTATGTTTCTTTTTGGTCAACAAAATTTAATTTATTTAAATTTTTTAAAGTTATCCCCTGAGTTGTCAAATATCATAATTCAACCTTGGTCTATTGTAACTTACAGCTTTATTCATGGAGGTTTTGCTCATATTTTATGGAATATGCTTTTATTATATTTTTCCTCTCAATTCTTTTTTAATCTCTTTTCAAAACAAAAATTTATAAATACATATTTTCTTGGAGTTATATTAGGTGGAATTTTATTTGTATTAAGTTATTATATTTTTCCTGTTTTTAAGGGTTTAAATGTTAATTTAATTGGTTCCTCTGCTGGAGTAATGGCTGTGATTATATTTATTTGTACTTACACACCAGATCAAGAAATAAGAATACTCTTTTTTAATTTGAAGTTAAAGTATATAGGAATTATTTTGATAACACTCAATATTATTCAATTACCTTCTGGAAATGCAGGAGGAAATATTGCTCATTTAGGGGGAGCATTGTTTGGTTTTCTCTATGCATTCAATCTCAAGAAAGGCATAGACATAGCAACAAGTTTCGAAATTTTTTTGAATTATTTTTCAAAATTATTTATAGCAAAAAAAAAAGAAAAAAAATATATTAATATTAACGTTAAACAAAAAAAAATAGACGAAATCTTAGATAAAATAAATAAATCTGGATACGATAGTCTCACGAAAGAAGAGAAAGATTTTTTGTTCAAAGCTGGAAAATAAATTTAAATGAAATTATCATTTTTAGATAAAATTATTTTAGGATTAAATCTAATTTTTTTATTTTTTCAACTTAGAGATTTCAAGTTGTTACCAGAATTTTTCAATTTTTATATAATTGATTTATTCTACCCCTTCATAATAATTTCAAATATTTTATTTTTTTTATACTGGATAATTAGATACAAATGGCCCTTTATTTTGTTTATCCCATTTACTTTTTTTTTAAATAATTGGTCTTTAATATATAATTTTCCAAGTAATGTCATTAAAAATAGTAATAATTCTGTGAAAATTATGAGTTATAATGTTAGACTTTTTAATAAGTATTCATGGATTAAAAATATTGACATACCTAATAAAATATTAAGATTTATTGATTCCAAAAAACCAGATGTGATTTGTTTTCAAGAATATTCAGTAAAAGATGCTCCAAATTTCATTGAATATCCTCATAAGTTTATTCATAAAACAAGATCAGGCGGTAATTCCGGGCTTGCCATTTTTTCTAAATATAAAATCGTAAATCAAGGATTTATAAATTTTGAAGACTCAAATAATGGTGCAATCTTCTCAGATATAATAATAAAGAATGATACTACTCGAATTTATAACATACATTTAGAATCATTAAGGATGAATTTTTCAGATAAAAATAAATTGTCAATAGATGAATCAAATGATATTCCGTTAAAATTAAATAGAGTTTTTGATAAACAGGTTAATCAAGTAGAACTTTTTCAAACTTTTGATAAAAAAAATATTTATCCAACTATAATATGTTCAGATATCAATAATTCACAATTTTCAGAGGTTTATAACAAAATTAAAGGAGAAAAAATTGACGGTTTCAAAAGTAAAGGGGTAGGGTTAGGAGCAACATTTAATTATAAACTTTTTCCATTTAGAATAGATTATATCTTTTTAGATCAAAAATTTAAAATTTATCAATTTAAAACTTTTTCTGAAGTTGATTATTCTGATCATAAACCTATAATGGCTGTATTTGAATTGTTAAATTAGATTGAATTAAGGTAATTATTACTTTCAGGACCTAAATTGAAAATTAAATCTAGAACACTTAAGTTTTCAATAAAACCAAATTTGTACTCAAAAACTTGAGGGTATTTTGGAAATTTTTTCCCATTTTCACTTTTTATTTGGATTAGTTTCTCATTATCATTTATATCTTCAACAATTTGAATGGTTTTTTTAAAATCTAATTTAAAATTTAACAAAGAAGTAATTTTTTCAGTTAAAGCAATATTAAAATGAGAAAGTACATTATAATCTTCAAAAAAAATTTTTTTAATATCTGAGTAGTAAAAATCAAAGAAAGGTGAGGAGCTGTAACAATTCAAGATTGTTTTCCAGTGACTTAATCGCCAGTTTTGATTATAACATATAGACTTTTCGTTATCAGTTTTACCTACTTTATTAACTGGTATTGATAATCTAATTATCCCATTTGGTCCACACAGAAAAGTCTTATTTCTATATGTTTTTTTTTTATAAAAACCACCTAAACTCCATGTTAGTTTTTTATACTTGATAATTTCTGACATGTAGGAAATATTTGGAAAATATACGGGACAAATATTTATATTATTCACTTTGAAATTTTCACATTGAAGTAGTGTAAGATTTGCCAAATTAATAATAAAATCAAGAAATAGGGAAAAAATGAAATTGGTTTACCTTCTCCGTTGATTGTTGTCATGACTCTGTCCCATCTAACTTTCCAGTTTGATATACCATCATTTATACCCTCGATGCTGAACCAAATTAAAACTGGTTTACCCACAATATGATCTTCGGGAACAAAACCCCAAAACCTGCTATCTTCTGATTTATCCCTATTGTCTCCAATCATCCAATAATAATCTTGTTTAAATTCATATTCATCAGTTTTAATGTTATTTATATAAAAATTACCCTTTATTTTAGTTAATGAATTTTTTTCGTAGTCTCTTATTAATTTTTTATACAAAAAAATATTTTTATCATTGAGTTTTACTGTGGAATTTTTCTTTGGAATTGTTATTGGTCCAAAATTATCCTCATTCCAACTGTAACTTAAACTATTTGGAAAAAAGACAGAATTTGGTTGGTTGGATGAATTATCTTTTTTTACTACACTATCAAAAACTTTTAAATTTAAAAGTTTTTCTTTTTGATTTTCAGTTAATGAAACTTTTTTTTGTTTTTCTAATATCTCAGATATTTTTAATCTATTTTTTTTAATTAATTCAATGGGTATTCCCTTAGCTTTAGTTAAAAATATCAAATTATCGGGATTTGAATTAAGGTGAGTGATTATATAAGGTCTTATTTGATTATATGATTCTTGATTAATTTGATTTATTTTAAATTTTCTGGTAAATTCAGTTATGTTGTTATTTAACAAAGTTTTGGATGAAATGCCCTTAGAGTAATATATATCATATGTATATTGAACTTTAGCTCTTGAACCCTCATTATTTTTTTTATCATTTATAAAGACAAAACCTTTCTTAATTTCCATCTTATCTCCAGGGAGACCAACACATCTTTTAACATAATTAGATTTTTTATCAATAGGTTTTTTAACACCTTTTTCTTTAACAAAAAATTTTCTAACGGTATCTGCGGGCCAACTAAATACAACTATATCATTTCTTTTTATTTTTTGAAATCCAGGAAGCCTTAAATATGGTAATTGAGGGTATTTTAAGTAAGATCTTGTTTTAATTATAGGAATTGTATCATGAACCATTGGAAAAGATATAGGAGTTGTAGGTACTCTAGCTCCATAATGAAATTTACTGACAAATAAAAAATCACCAATTAATAATGTTTTTTCTAGAGATCCAGTTGGAATTATATATGGTTGTATAAAATAAACATGAATTATCGTTGCTGCAATAATTGCGAATAAAACTGCATTAATCCATTCACCAACTGCAGACTTGGGTCTAAGACTTCTATTTTCCACATAGTAGATTTTCTTTGAAAAATTTATATAGCTAACGTATAGTCCTAGTGTTAAAAAACATAAAAACGTGTCTAAATTATTATTTTTTCCAAAAGCTCTGATAATTTCAATTATTATAACGAAATACATAATTACATTTATAACTGGAATCAAAAGTAAAATAATCCACCACCATGGCCGATTAATGATTTTAATTAAAGCAAAAATATTGTAGAATGGAATAATTGAATACCACCATTTAAAACCAGATTTTGAGAATAAATTAAAGGTTGAAATAAAAACTAAGGTATTAATTGATATAAATATTAAAAAGTAATTAAGTAAAGGCATGAATTATATTTTTAAAACATCATTAAATGAAAAAACTCCAGTTTTACCAATAATCCATTCGGAGGCAATTATTGATCCTAAAGCAAAACCTTCTCTTGACTTTGCGTCATGTTCAATTTTTATTGTATCAATAGACGAATCATATTTTACAACATGATTTCCTTTGACATCTCCTATCCTTTTGACTTTTATTGGTAATTCATTAAATTTATTTTCTTTTAATGTCCAAGATTCATAATTTGAGTTATCAATTATTTTTTTTGCTAGAGTTAAAGCAGTTCCACTAGGACTATCAAGTTTTTTAGTATGGTGAGTTTCTTTAATGGAAGCCTCATATTCATTATAATCATTCATTAACTTTGATAATATATCATTTATTTTAAAAAATATATTAACACCAATACTAAAATTTGAACTGTGTAAGAAAGCACTTTTATTTTTTTTACAAAAATCAGTTATAATTCGTAAATCTTTTAACCAACCAGTAGTACCAGAAACAACGGGGACATTTAATTTTAAGCTATTCAAAATATTTTCCTTAGCTGCTTTAGGAGTGCTAAAATTTATTGAAACGTTTGCATTTGATATATCTCCCTTTGAAAAATCTTTATCTATTATTGCAACAATTTCATGACCCCTTTTCTTTGATAATTTTTCTATTTCTTTACCCATTTTGCCATATCCAAGTAATGCTATTTTCATTTTTTATTAAAATTTATATTGAAAGAAACACCCAAGTTAGGATTATTAAAAATATTTTCTTCAATTTTCGGAATAATAGATAAATTTTCATTAACGTTAAATTGGAGTAAATGAGCACCTATATTTGCGTCTAAGATGTTAAGTAAGTAAAATCCTAATAAAAAAAGTGCTGAAAGATCTCTGTATCTTCTATGGTATTTATAGCCTTCAATTAATTGTGATTCTCTAGGTATTCTCCCAAAAAATTCGTCATCGGTGTAACCAGCGATTCTTTTTTTATATGCAACCCTGTATCTTTTCATCTCCTTATTGTTATAATTAAAACCATATATCGACGAACCAATAGCACCATATATCAATGGAAGTTTCCAGTATTTTTTTGTATAAATTTGTCCAAGACCAGGTAAAACAGCAGAGTAAAATGAAGCTTTTGAGGGAACAAGGGGGTCGATTTTAGTTAATTCATTTCTTTTAATTGAATCTTTAGAAACCTCCTGAGTCATTAAAGAATTTGATAATAATACCATTAAAAAAAAAAAAGTTTTCTTACACATTAGTTATTTTTTTTATAATTTCATCAAATTCTCTTTTAGATTTAAAAGGTATAACTATTTGACCACTATCTTCTCTTAACATCTTTAAATTAAAATTAACACCAAATTTTTCTCCAATCAAATCAATTTTTTTCAGGTATGAATTGGTTTTTAAATTTTTATCTTCTAATGATGGTTTTTTTGAATTAAGTCCTCTAATAATTCTTTCAGTTTCTCTTACGCTTAATTTTTTTGAAATAATTTTTTCATATAAATCAAGTTGGTTTTTATAGCTTTTTATTGTTGATAACTCTCTGCCGTGGGCCATTGAAATAAACCCATCTCTTAATCCTGATTGAATAATTGGGTCTAATTTAAGAAGTCTTAAATAGTTTGATATCGTTGATCTTTTTTTACCAACTCTATAACTTAATTTTTCATGTGTAATATTAATTTCCTCAATCAACCTATTGTAGGTTATTGCAATTTCAATTGGGTCAAGATCTTCTCTTTGAATGTTTTCAACCAAAGCCATTTCTAATTTTTCAGAATCTTTAACATCCTTAACAAATGCTGAAATTTTTTTTAATTGAATTAATTTTGAAGCGCGCACCCTTCTCTCACCAGAAATTAATTCAAAGTTATTTTTTGACTTTTCAAACACTGTAATTGGCTGAATAAGTCCAAAATTTTTAATTGATAGTGCTAATTCATTTAAACTTTCCTTATTAAATCTAGTTCTTGGTTGCATTGGATTTAAAGTTATCTTATCAATGTCAATTTCAATAGTTTTTCCAATCAATGATATTTTATTTGTGATTTTATTTTCTATAATTGAATTTGTCTTATTATTTGATTTATCAAGTAATGAGTTAAGACCTCTTCCTAAAACAATTTTTTTTGATTTTTTACTCATTTTTTTTAATTATTTCATGTGCCAAACTTAAATAATTTTCTGAACCTTTACTTGTAGCATCATATTCAATTATATTTTTGCCAAAACTTGGAGCCTCTGATAGTCTCACATTTCTTTGAATTATTGTTTTAAAAACCATTTTACCAAAGTGTTTTTTAACATCTTCAACAACTTGATTTGAAAGTCTTAATCTTCCATCAAACATAGTTAAAAGTAATCCCTCTATATTTAATTTTGAGTTATGTATTTTTTGGATACTCTTTATGGTATTTAATAGCTTTCCTAATCCTTCAAGTGCAAAATATTCACATTGAATTGGAATTAATATTGAATTGGATGCAGAAAAGGAATTAACAGTAATTAATCCTAAAGATGGAGGGCAATCAATTAATATAAAATCATAATGTTCGTTTGTTTTTTTTAAAGCCTTTTTTAGCATTAACTCACGATTACTTTTGTCGACAAGTTCAATTTCAATTCCTACTAAATCAATACTTGAAGCTATAATATCTAAATTAGGAGACGAAGTTTTTTTTATAAGATTTTCAATTTTTTTTGAATGTTCTAGCAACTGATAAGTGCCGAATTCCCCTTTGTTCAGTGTGAATCCAAGTCCTGAGGAAGCATTTGCTTGAGGATCAGCATCAATTAACAAAACTTTTTTTTCAAGAATCCCAAGAGATGCAGCTAAGTTTACCGAGGTGGTTGTTTTACCTACTCCTCCTTTTTGGTTCGCAATAGAAATAATTTTTGTCATTAAGTTCCCACTTGTAATTTTAATTTGTTTCAATTATATAAATTGTTTCATTTTCTTTTTTATACCCATAATTTTCCCTAGCAAAACTCTCTAAACTGTCAATTTTTTCAAGCTTTTTAATAGAAGCGTTATCCTCTTCAATCATTTTACTGATATTTTCTTTTTGATTTTCTAATTCATCAATCTCGTTGTTGAGATTAAAATGAGTTTTTAGTGAGTGAGTGTCAAGAAATATCATCCAAAAAATAAAAAAAAAACCAATAACCAAATAGAATGATCTATAAAATTTAAGATGAGATACAAGATTTTTTACTTTATTTTTGATCTTTAAAAAATTATTTAATTTTTAAAACTTCTTCATAGGTAATTAATTTATCGTATGAATTTCCCCATGAATTTAAAATATAGTTCATAACATCAGCTACTTCCTCATCATCTAGTCCAGGGCTTTCCATAACATTATTATACTTAACATTATTGACTATAATTTCTCCTTTCATTCCGTTCTTTACAACATAAATACTGTTTTCAATATCATTAAAAAGGTAGTCAGATTTAGCCAAAGGTGGGATTCCTTTTGAACCTTCACCTTCAGACATATGGCACCTAAGACAAAAATCTTGATAGATTTCATACCCGTCTTTAATACTTTGCTCTTTACTTTTAAAGTTTTGACTTAAAAAAAAGAATGAGATTAAAAAGTAAACTATAATTAAAAACTTCATTTATAATTAGTTAGGCAAAATTTTTATAATTCCTTTTCCGTCAACTCCAACGTATAAATACCCATTTGGACTTTCAACTACATTTCTAACTCTCCCTATCTTGTCTAAAACTTTAATTCTTTCAACTACTTTTGAACCATCTAAAACAATTCTTTCCAAGTACTCAAATACGAGGGATCCAACAAATAAATTATTTTTCCAATCAGGATAAATATCTGAGGTTGAAAAACTCATACCACTAGGAGCAATTGAAGGTATCCAGTAATAAATAGGTTGTTCCATATCTGGTCCCTCAGTTTGATCTGTAATAATTGTACCGCTATAATTAATTCCATATGTTATTTTTGGCCAGCCATAATTTTTGCCAGGCTTAACGATATTAATTTCATCACCACCTTTAGGGCCATGTTCATGAATCCAAATATCTCCTGTTATTGGGTTTCTTGTCATTCCCTGAGGATTTCTGTGTCCGTATGAATAAATAGCCTTTTTTGAAATACTTTTATCAAAAAATGGATTGGTCTCAGGAATTTCACCATTTTCACTTAATCTGTATACCTTTCCTCCATCTCTATTTAAATCTTGAGGATTTTTATCTCTATTTCCTCTGTCTCCTATTGTAAAATAGACGTTATTCATATTATCAAATATTATCCGTGAACCAAAGTGTTGACCTTTGGTTGAATTTTCTTCACCCTTATACATTAATTTCAAATTTTCTAAATTATTATTTTCAAGTTTTGCTTTCCAAAGAGCAGTATTTCCACCCTTTTCTTCACCGATTGGAGAGGATGCTGTAAAAAATATAATTTTATTTTCTTTATAATTTGGGTGGATAGCAATATCTAATAAACCTCCTTGACCCCTGACGTAAATATCTGGTAAACCATTTATTTCTGAAATTTCACCCTTGTTATATTTAAATATTTTACCTGATTTTTCAGTATACAAGAATTCATTTTCAGAGATGAAAGATAATCCCCATGGTATTTCAACATCTGGAACTACAATTTCATATGAATAATTTATATTTTTTGGACTTTTAATTTCTGTATCTTCTTGTGCACAGCTTATTCCCGAGAATACAATCATTAGTATGTAAAATAAATAATTTTTCATTGACATTTTTTTCTTTTATCTAAAATACAAAAAATTAAAATTTTTTTAAAAAAGATATTTTAAATGTTAAGTCTATTATTTGTTAATAATTTCAAAAACGCTGTATTTTATGTTTTTTCTGTCATAAGTGTAGCTTACATGTATCTTGTTATCATTTGATTCAATTATGGCAGGATAACTGTATTCACCTTTTGAATTATTTTCAAGAGAATATAAATTCTCCCAACTATCACCATCAATTGAAAATGCAATAGATAATTTAGATCTATCGTTTTTTCCATTTTTAAGGGGGTTGTAAACTAATAGATGTAAACCATTTGACAATGTTATTGCGTCAGTACCTGAATTAGGATTTGGAAGCTTAGTTTTTGATATTTTACTCCACGATTCACCATTATTATTTGAAAATGATTCCATTATAAAATTATTTCTACTTCTACACAAAAGTTTTAGTTTACCATTTCCAAGATCTAATATACTTGGTTGAATAACGTCGTATTTTGTAGAAATATCAATAGGAATTTTTTTCCAAGAAATGCCATCATCACTACTTTTTTCAACATGAATTTTCCATGAAAGTTCACCATAAGTTCTTGTCTCAGTGCTTGACGGTGACAGTATTGTTCCATCGTTTAGTTGAAAAGGTTTATTTTTAATTGGACCTAAAATATTTTTTGGAAGTTCTCTAGCTTTTGACCAAGTTAAACCATTGTCAATTGAATTTTTTTCCATACCCCACCACTCTCTTGGAGACGGTCCAAGTTTATAAAATAAAGTAATTTTTCCTGTTATTGATTTGAATAGTACTGGATTCCAACATGGATATTCAGTGTTATAATTAGATTTCCCTGTATCTACAATAATTGGAGTTTTCCAAAAAGAATTTTTTTTTCTTGTAAGCCATATGGAAACATCTTTTTTCCCCTCTTTAGTACCTCCAAAAGCAGCAACTAAGATTTCATTTTGACTTATTTCTAAGATTGTCGATGCATGACATTCCTGAAAAGGAGGTTTATTGAAAACCATTTCCTCTGAAATTTTTTTTAAATCATATTGTCCTGATAAAAAGTTAAAATTAACCAGTAACAAGCTGTAAAGGATTTTGTATACGTAATTCATTTTTTTTAATTAGCTGCTAATCTCAATAAAAATAAAAATAAAACCTTAAAAATCAATCATTGCCTTGACTAATAATTTATCTTTTGAGTAAAAACTCTCAAAATTTTTAGCTAAATCATTAAATGAAATTCTTTTAGTTATATATGATTTTGATTCAAATTTTTTATCCTTTAAAAATTTAATTGTTTTTATGAAATCTTCTTTTGTTGCATTTCTACTACAAATAATTTCAATTTCCTTTTTGTGAATATCTGGATGAAAAAAAGATATATCATTTTTGTAAATTCCAACAAGAATGACCTTCCCCCCGTATCTTAGAAACCTATGAGATGTTTCGATTGACTTTTTATTTCCAGTAGCATCAAAAACAAAATCACAAAGTGAACTTTTATTAAAAACCTTAATTTTTTCAATTATTTTTTCATCATAATTTAAAACATTTGCTTTTTTAAAATTTTTTTTAACAAAATCCATGCGATTTAAATCTTTATCTATTGCACTAACTTTACATCCTTTATCAATAGCCAAACTTATTATTCCAATTCCAATTGGACCGCATCCAACAACTAATATTTTATCTGATGATTTAATTTTTGATCTTTTGATAGCGTGGTATCCAATACTAAGGGGTTCTACTAGTGCAATTTCGTCATATGATAGAGAATTCTCTGAAATCAAATTTTCATTAGGAATATTAATTATCTCTTGTAGACCTCCATCTGAGTGAACTCCGATTACATTAATTTTTTCGCAGCAATTTGATAATTTTAAATTACATGCTTGACAATTTCCACAAGACAAATAAGGAATTACTACAACTTTATCTCCAACTTTTAAATCACTTGATTTTTCGCTTATTTTTAATAAAACTCCAGCAAGTTCATGACCGAGAATTCTAGGGTAGGAAAAAAAAGGTTGATTACCTTTATATGCATGTAGATCAGTTCCACAAATACCAACTCTTTTAATTTTGATTAAAGAACAACTTTTTTTCAATTTTGGAGATTTTTTGTTTTTTAAAACAATTTCCCCCGGTTTATTACAAACTACATATTTCACTTTAATTTGATTTTATTAATATAATTTTCATAACCCTCTTTTAAATTGTTAGCAAAAAAAATAGTTTCAACACCTATTAAAACTAATTCTTTTAAATTGTATATTTTTAAAAGATTTACTCCCCAAAAATTTTTGTTTGATAAAATCCTTGACAAAGACTTTGTATCAACTGATCTATTATTTATTTCAATGCCATCAAATAAATGTTGGTCAGATATACTATCTTTAATATCATAACTTTCTCTCTTGCTATATAAAACTATTAAAGAGCTAATGATAAACAACAAATTAATAGGAGCTTTTTTTTTTGCTTTAGTGTATTGAACAATACTTGGAATTAATCTGGATTTAAATTTTGTGATAGAGTTTAGTGATATTGCTTTTAATTTGTGATCAAAATATGGATTTTCAAATCTTTCTTTAATTTCAAAAAAATAATTTAATAATTTTTTAGAGTCATAATTGATAGATGAAATAATTTCTTTTTTTACTGTGTCCGTGAGTACTTTTTTTAAAAATTTATTTTTTAAAAAATCACAAACATTATCAATTCTCATCATTAGACCTAGTGAAACCATAATTGTGTGAGAACCATTTAATATTCTTATTTTTCTGGTCTTGAAAATACCTATTTCATTGATAATTTTCACATCAATATCTCTTATTTTATTAACTGGAAATATTTTCTCTAAACTTTTATCTCCTTCAATTATCCAAAGAAAAAAAGGTTCACATGTAACCATAATATGGTCTTCAAAGTCGAGCTGCTTCTTATAATAATTTAAATTTTTTTTTGGAAAGCCAGGTACAATTCTATCAACTAAAGAATTGTAAAATTTATTTAGTTTTACCCAATTGTAAAATTTGTTTTCTAGCTTCCATTCTTTAGTTAATTGCAAAACAATTTTTTTTAGCTGATCTCCATTATTTTCTATTAGTTCACATGGAATTATATTAAGGGTTTTGTCAATGTCTGCATTGAAAAACTTGAATCTTTCGTACAAAAAAACAGTTAATTTCCCTGGAAATGATTTAGGGGGTTTATTAACCAAAGAATCATTTTTGTCGAAATAAATACCTGACTCTGTTGTATTTGAGAAAATAAATGTTAAGTTTTTATCTCTTGATAGTTTAATAAATGAGTCATAATCTGAATAAGGATTAATAGTTTGGTCAATACAGTCAATAATTTTTTTACTTCTAATTAGTTTTTTTTTTAGTTTACCTTCGCTAAACAAATGAAATCTTCCGTTTTGTTTTTTTAAAAACTCGATTTTACCTTTTTCGATTGGTTGTATTACATGGATTTTACCTTTAAATTTAGTTTGCTCATTCAATAGTTGAATACAATAGTCAACAAAAGCTCTTATAAAATTGCCTTCACCAAATTGTATAGAGTTTGTTATTTTCATATTAATTATTGATATTAAAATTCCCTACAGTAAATCTGATTTTTTTTTAGGTCAAAAGTTAATATTTTACCATTATGAATAGCCTTTATTTTTTTGTTTTTTGGAGACAAAACTGAGATTTTATAAAGTTTATTATTTTTCCATTCTATATCAAATTTAATATTACCTTGAGCAACAATACCCTCAATTTTTCCGTTAGACCATTTTTTTGGTAACGAAGGAAGAATTCTAATACCAACTTTTTCATGAGACTGAATTAACATTTCATTAATTCCTGATGTGAAGCCAAAATTTCCGTCAATTTGAAATGGCGGGTGTGAATCAAACAAATTGTCATAAAGTGAGCTTTTTATAAGTTTTTCAATATTTTCTAATGCCATTTCAGAATCTAATAACCTGGCAGATATATTTATTAGCCATGCTCTGCTCCAACCTGTGTGTCCGCTTCCATTCAATATCCTGTAATCAATAGTTTTTTTTACAGCATTAAAAATTTCAGGGTTTTTATCAATAGAAACTTGATTTCCAGGGTGAAAACCATAAAGATGAGACATATGCCTATGTCCAGGCTCTACTTCCCTGTATTCTCGATCCCATTCTAATATTCGTCCATCTTTTCCTATAACAAATCCAGGTCTTAATTTTTCTAATTGTTTTTTAATTCTTTTGGCTAATCTATTTTTTATATTTAGATATTCACAAATTTTCAAATAGTTTGTAAAAACTTCAAAAATAATTTGTTGATCTTTTGCACTTCCAAGGCATGTTGAGACTTTGTCACCATTGGAATTATAATATTGATTTTCTGGTGAGGTGGAAGGTGCTGAAATTAAAAAATTGTCTCTAGGATCTATAATTAACCAATTTGAGTAAAATTCAGCTATTTGTTTTATAGCGGGTAATGCCCTTTCTAGTAAAAATTCATTATCATCAGTAAATTTAAAGTGATTCCAATAATGTTGCATCAACCAACCGCCTGCACCAAATGACGAACCCCAATATGCCTCTCTTGCTCTAAGCCATGTTTTTGCCCATATATCAGAGGCATGAGGTATAACACTTCCTTTAATTCCAAAATTAATTTTAGCAGTTTTTTTTCCGTTTTCAATTAATCTGTCTACATAATCAAATAATGGATAATTTAGTTCATGAAGACCTGACTGGTTAGCTAACCAATAGTTCATTTGAAGATTAATATTTAAGTGATAATCTGCATTCCAAGGTGCAGCAATATGATTATTCCATAATCCTTGAAGATTAGCAGGCAATGTTCCTTTTCTTGAGGAAGATATTAACAGATATCTTCCATAGTCATATAAGATTTTAATTAACCCATTATCTGGTGTTCCATTTTTAAAATTTTTAAGTCTTTCATCTATTGGAATTAAATCCAGATCGTCATCATAATCCAATGAAAAATTAATTCTATTATAAAAAGACTGAAAATCCTTGATGTGCATATTTTTAATATCTTCAAAAGAAAATTTCTTTGCATAGCTAAGTTCTTTTAAATTTTTTTCTACAAATTTCTTAGTGTAAAAATCTGAATTGCTAGATATAAAGATTGTTAATTTTTTAACATTTGATATTAATAATTTTTTATCTTTTTTGATAATTCGACCTGATTCATTTATACATTCTAAAATAGTTTCAAATTTCACACCTGAATTAATTGAAACAGGTCTCTCTCTAAATTTACCCTTGTATTGAGTAACCTCTCCCGACATATTAATAAAATTGTCTCCATAAATTGTTTTGACTGTTGAAATACCATTGTCTTTTGGTCTATCAAGTATAACCTCACCATTTAATCCTTTGGGATGCTCACTAGATATTTGTAAAATAATTAATTGATGTGGATTGGAAGCAAAAGCTTTTTGTTCTACTTTATATCCATCATTTTTGTAACTAATATTAGAAATGGCAGTACCTAAATTTAATGATCTTTGATAATCTGTTATGTTTTTGTGATCCCAGTTTAAAAATAAATTACCTAAAGTTTGGTGAGATAAAGTAATTGATTTGTTAGAAAATTTTTCAACTATTAATGAATCTGACGTTTTAGCGTCACCTTGTAATAGTAACCTTCTGATTTTTTTTAAATCTTTTTTTCTTCCAGGAGGCTCCTGCCAATTATCATGATATGGCCAAAGAGAGTCGTCATTAAGCTGAATTTTATCATTGATAGGATCTCCAAAGACCATAGCGCCGATTCTACCATTTCCTATTGGTAAAGCTTCAACCCACTTTTTAGCTGGTTTTTTATACCAAATTTTCTGAAAATTCGATGGATTTTTCTCAATCTTATTAAATCCTGAAAACAGAATAATTAATAATATATTTAAAAAAATTAAAAATTTTTTTTTCAATTTATTGTATTTGATTTTAATTTATGGATTATATACCTATATACAAAAAAGATTCATTATATATTTGTTTTTTTAATTTTAAGAGTAACTTTTTAACTGTTAATAAATTTATTTAATTTTAAATTTTACATATTAATAAATAAAACTATAACATGCAAAATAATATAATTCAATCATTTTTCTTATCATGTATATTTTTAATATCATGTAGTGAACCAAAACAAATTACATTAACAAAACTAGAAGGGTCACCATCTTTCAGTGATGCTAAGCTTTCAATTTCGAGCATAACTAGTGAAGGAGATAAAAATATTTTTTCTTTTGATATTGAAAACTATGAGCTTGGCGCTCAAACTAATAATAAATTTGAGTTAGCTAACTCAGGAAAAGGTCAGCATATTCATTTTATTGAAAATAATGGTCCATATTCAGCTCATTATGACAATAAGGTTATAAAAAACAATGATGAAAATAATAAAATTATACTTGCTTTTTTGTCTAGATCTTATCATGAGTCACTAAAGAATCCCGATGCATACGTTTTAACCCAAATTGGAGATTCTGAAACATATGATCTTAGTGGTCAATTCATGTTTTATTCAAGGCCAAAGGGATCATATAAAGGTAAAGATATTGAGCGGTTACTTTTAGATTTTTATTTAGTTAATACTGCTATTTCACCTGATGGAAATAAAGTAAGAGTTAGTGTCAATGAAACTGAATTTATTATTGACAAGTGGTCTCCATATTATATTGAGGGATTGAAAAAAGGAGAAGTTTCAATTAAGTTAGAATTGATTGATAATGAAGGAAATTTGGTTGATATACCATTTAATCCTGTTACAAGAAAAGTCATTTTAGAGTAAATTATCAGAATAAATTTAGTTTTAATAATTAGATTGAAAAATTTAAAGAGTTAATTAGTCGGGATGACAGGATTTGAACCTGCGACCCCACGCACCCCATGCGTGTGCGCTACCAGGCTGCGCCACATCCCGAGAGAACAAATATCAAGTATTTTTTTCTAATGGCAACTAATATTATATTTTTTTAATTTCCAATAATTGTATGGTAGTGGAGTAATAAAGCCTACAATAAGCATTATAGGAATAACCCACCATGTAAGTAAGGCTCCTCCAGTTAAAAAAATATCAGTTAAATTCATTGCCACTTCCATTGAAATCATTGAAATCAGTGACATTCCTAGTGCTGTTTTTATTGCTGAAATAAAATTCATTTGTTTTAAAAGAATTAGGGTTTCAAGTAATATTGAAGTTAATATTCCATTAATAACCGCTATACTCATCACTTCAAAATTTGTTAAAGAGTGGTCTGCGTTTTGAAAGTAAAATATGGTTCCAAAATCTCCAATAGAGCATCCAATTAAGCACCACAACGTATTATTTTTTGCTTTTCTCCAAGTTGATTTACAGTTCCAATTCATTTTTTATGAAATTTTGTGATATTGGTAATCATATTGTGAATCAAGTATTTTAAATTCTCCAAAAGGTATTTTTCCTCTTAGATTAGTAATTATATTTTTTTTTAGTATTTGAGTTAGAGTTTTTTTTGGCTCAGACTTTAAACTAATTAAGCAAATTTGTCTTGCTGGGACAGGGTTACTAAATTCTTTGAACTGGCTACTTTTATTTTTAAATTTCAATGAATTTAAAAAGGGAACGATAACAACACCATATCCCTTATCACTTAAATTTATATAAGTTTGCATATTTTGTGATTCAATAATTTTTGTAAAATTCAAATTTACTCCATTAAATAGCTGAGAGACTTGTTTTAAAATTGAAGACTCACTTGTAAAAAGTAAGTTTTCAAATTCAAAATTATCAATATCTAGTTTTTTAATATTTTTCAATTTGTGATTTTCTGGAAGGTACACAACAAATGGTTCATAAAATAAAGGTTGTTCAATTATATTATTTGTTCTTAAAAAATATGGAGTGATTCCAACGTCTATATCTGATTCTTCAATAGCATTTGTAATATCTTCACCTCTAACTTCTGAAATAACTAATTCTACATTTTTAAATTTTTTTTCAAAACTTGAAATAATTATATCTGAAATTGATGAAACTAGAGAGGGGGTTAATCCAATTTTAAGTTTTCCAGTAAAAAATTCTTTGTCTTGATTAATAATATCATTAATTTTTTCTTCTTCTAATAACACTTTTTTTGCTTGACTAATAATTTTTTGTCCTAATTCAGTTATCACAAAAGGTTTGTTTTTTCTGTTAAATATCTTAACCCCTAATTCATCTTCCAATTTTTTTATTTGCATAGTTATAGATGGTTGACTGAGATTGAGTTTCTTCGAAGCCAATGTAATATTACCGCATTCATCTATTGTAACTAAATATTTTAATTGATTTAAGGTCATAACAAATACTTATTTTTTGGTAAAAATAATAAATTTTACTTATTATAAATAATTTCAATACTCATGAATATGTTGTTAATTGGCATTTCTCTTTTATCAACTTTTAAATTTGAAATTTTATCAGCAACATCCATGCCTTTTGTTACTTCACCAAATGCTGTATAGTTTCCGTTAAGGTGAGGAGCTCCATTTTTTGCTACTACTATAAAAAATTCATAAGGAGAAGCTAATTTATGTGGATTTTCAATCTCACTGCTAGGCATTGAAATAGTTCCTCTTTTATGTTTAAAACCTTTTTTGGTATCAGGAGGAAGTAAGTATTTTCCAATTTTTCTTCTTTTTGACGAAATTTTTTGATTATCTGAATTACCTCCTTGAATGATAAAGTCTTTTACAACCCTATGAAATAAAGTATTATCAAAATACTTTTTTTTAATTAGAAAAATAAAATTTGCTCTGTGATATTTGGTTTCTTCATACAGTTTAATTTCGATTTCTCCATACTTGGTCAATATTTTTATTTTATTCTCTTTATTTTTTTTGCCATATTCGTTTAAAAAAGGAATTACATTTTTATCATTTAACAATTTTTCATTAGTTGAGTTTGAGCTAGTGGATTGTTTAAAATTTTTTGGTGTTTTTAAAATTTCATTAGATTTTTCTAATTTTTTTTCTTTACAACCTGTTAAAATGATTAATATTAAGAGCAAATATTTATACATTAATTTTGAATTATTCAAGTTTTATTAAAAGTTTAGTTAAAATTAAAGATTTAGACTTATCTGATGAAATCATTAATAACAAAATGGTTTTTCCTTCTAGAATAAAAAAATTGATTGAATTAAACAATAAAAAAATTAATTATAAAAAATCATCGGTATTAATTCTTATTTATCCCACAAAAGATCAAATTCCAAAAATTGCATTGCTGCAGAGGCCACAAAACTTAGAGTTCCATCCTGGACAAATATGTTTTCCTGGTGGAAAATACCAAAAAACAGATCAAACAAATCTACATACAGCCTTAAGAGAAACAAATGAAGAAATTGGTATACCAATTAATAAAATTAAATATGTCAAAAAACTCACAAAGATTTATATTCCTCCAAGTAAGTTTAAAGTTTATCCTTTTTTAGCTTATATGAATGAAACACCCAATTTCACAATAGATAAAAAGGAGGTAGATTATCTGATTGAGTTTCCAATTTCATTTCTTTTTAGTCGTAATTCCAAAAAAAAAGTTAGAATTAAAAACGATTCTAATGAAATTATCAATTGTTACAAATATGGAGATAAAATAATTTGGGGAGCAACAGCTATAATTTTATATGAATTTGAATTTTTAATAAAAAAAATATTTAATAAAAACTATATTTGGTATAATGAAAATAATTAGGAGAAATCCCTTTGGACATAATTTGTTCATTAAAAAAATGTTAATCAGATATATGGGTCTATTAACTCATAGAAGGCACAGAGGATTTAACAATTTAAATATTGATGGATCTGAAATAATAAAGGAATTACCTGACAAGAATGTTTTGTTTGTTTCTAATCATCAAACCTATTTTGCTGACGTAATAGCCATGTTACATGTTTTTAATGCTAGTCTAAGCGGCAGAGTAAATTCTATAAAAAATGTTGGTTACCTGTGGAGGCCAAAACTAAATATATATTATGTTGCAGCAAGAGAAACTATGAAATCAGGTTTATTAGCAAGAATTTTATCCTATGCCGGTTCAATTTCAATTGATAGAACCTGGAGAGAATCTGGTAAGTCAATAAACAGAAAAGTTAAGATGAAAGACGTTACAAATATTGGTAAAGCTTTAAATGATGGCTGGGTTATAACTTTTCCACAAGGAACAACCAAGTCATTCAAACCAGTCAGAAGGGGCACTGCACATATTATAAAAAAATATAAACCAATGGTTGTTCCCGTAGTAATTGATGGTTTTAGAAGATCTTTTGATAAAAAAGGATTGTTAATTAAAAAAAAGGGGGTAAATCAGTCTATGGTTATTAAAAAACCACTCAAAATTGATTATGAAAAAGAAAATATAGAATCAATTATTGAAAAAATTGAGTTTGCAATTGAGCAACACCAATCATTTTTAAAGGTACCCTAATTTTGATCTAGTTATTATCGATAAATAAAGATTTCTTTATTCTTTCAATTTCACCTCTAACATATCCAGGCTTTCCCTCAATTATTCTAATGTCCTTTTCATTATTAGTAATAGTTGCTCTAGAAAGGGTATCATTTATTTTCTCTAATTCAATTGTTAAATCAGAATCGAATTTTTTTTTATTATTTTCTGCACAGGATAAAGAAATTATCATCACTAAAAAGAAAAATAATTTAATTAATTTCATGTTAAGATTAAATTTTAATGAATTTAAAAATTACAAAATATTATCTACTTATTCTTATTAAAATTTTTGTGGGTTGTAAATCAATAGATATACCAAGTAATTTTAAAAATGAATACAAAAAACCAAATTATACAAACCAAAATAATTGGGCTGTATTACCAGAAAATTATCCAATAGCCTTAAAAAAAATAATTGGAGATTATAAAGAAAAAGAGCTAGACGTATTTTATATATATCCAACTTTTTTACTTGACAAAAAAAATAAGTCATGGAATTCTAAATTAGATGACAAAAATTTGAAAAAAAATATAATTGAATTAGCTGTAAAGTATCAAGCGTCTTGTTGGGCAACTCAAGCTAATTTATATGTGCCATTATATAGACAAGCTCATATTAGATCTTTTGAAGATAAATTTTATGAAAAATATGGTAAAAAAGCTCTAGAATTTGCATACAAGGATATTAAGTTAGCTTTTCAACACTATCTTGATAATTTTAATAAAGGTAGACCAATTATATTGGCTGCTCATAGTCAAGGTAGCATTATGGCAAGGGAATTATTGAAAGATTTTTTTGATGGTACAGAATTAAAAAAAAAATTAGTTGCAGCTTATTTGCCTGGAATTAAATTTAATTCTCAAGATTTTAAAACTATCAAGTTTATGGAAACAAAAGATGAATTTGGTGGTTTTGTAACATGGAATTCATTTAAAAATAAAAAATATCCAAAAAAATATAATCAGTGGTTTAAAGGAGGATTAACAATTAATCCAATAACTTGGGATTTATCAGAGAAAAGTTCTATAGAAAATCACAAAGGTTTGTTGTTTACTGACGGCAAAATATACAGAAAAAGTGTTTCAGTAAGGATAACTGATGGTTTAGTTTGGTCAAGTGTACCCAAAGTCCCAAAAAGATTTTTTCTAAGTTTTATTAAAAATTATCATTTTGCTGATATAAATCTTTTTTGGGAAGATATTAGAATTGATGTTATAAGGAGATTTAGAAATTGGAAAAAAAATAATTAATTAAATATTCATATTTTAGTATAAAAAATAAAATGAAACAAAATAGAAGGAATTTTTTGAAAAAGGGAGCAATTGCTTCATCAATATTCATTGTTCCAAGAAATGTTCTTGGAGGTGTTGGATTTATTTCGCCAAGTGATCAATTAAACTTAGCTTCAATTGGTTGTGGAGGAAAAGGTAGATCAGATATTCTTAATGCAACTGTAAATGGGAGAGAAAGAGTTATTGCCCTTTGTGATGTAGATAAAAATGGAAATCATGGAGTAACGAGGTCTAGGAAAAAATTCTCTGATGCCAAATTTTATTTTAATTTTAAAAAGTTGCTTGACAAAGAAAAAGATTTAGACGCAATTACAATTTCAACTCCTGATCATACCCATGCAATTATTGCTATGGAAGCAATGAAAAGAGGTATTCATGTATATGTTCAAAAACCTTTAACACATAATATCAAAGAAGCAAGACTTTTGACTGAAACAGCAAGAAAATATAAAATTGTTACTCAAATGGGTAATCAAGGTTGCTCAAATCCCGCTCAAGTTAAAGTAAGAGAATGGTTTGATTCTGGTATGATTGGTAATGTTTCTGAGGTTAGGGTCTGGACTAACAGACCGGTTTGGCCACAAGGAATTTTATGGCCAAAACCTGATGCTAGCGCAAAACCAAAAGATTTCGATTGGGAACAATGGATCGGACCAGCACCATTAACTGAATTTAATCCGAATATGCACCCATTTAATTGGAGGGGTTGGTGGGTATACGGAACTGGTGCATTAGGAGATATGGGATGCCATATTATTGATATACCTTTCAAAACACTAGGTTTAAATTATCCAACAGCTGTAGAGTGTAGTGTTGGTACAGTATTTACAAGAAAATGGCAGCCTGAGTATATACCTGAGGGATGCCCCCCTTCGTCATCTGTAACGATTGATTTTAATCCAACAAATAAGAACAATTCTAAATTAAAAATGATATGGACTGACGGAGGTATAAGACCTGCCCATCCTGATTTGATTCCAGCTGATGAGGATTTAGGAGAAAATGGTGGTGGAAATGGGGTTATAATGATTGGTGAAAAAGGAATAATTACAACTGGTGTATATGGTACGAACCCAAAATTATATAGAAAAGGAGAAAAAACTTTAAGCTTCAGTCAACCTCTTAATTCAGAACCTGAATGGGGCCACCAAAGAAAATGGATTGATGCAATTAAAGAAGGTTTTGGATCAAAAAAACATCTTGAATTAACATCTTCATTTGATTATTCTGGTCCTCTAACAGAGACCGTTTTGATGGGTAATATTGCAATTAGAAGTTATCTTTTAAGAAGAGGTGAGGGTAGAAATATGGAGTATTATGCTAGAAAAAAGTTACTTTGGAATGGAGAAAAGATGGAGATTACTAATGTAAAAGAAGCAAATCAATTTGTAACTAGAAAAGTAAGAGAGGGTTGGGAGATATAAGATGTCTATCCTAGTTACAGGTGGATTAGGGTACATAGGTTCTCATACTGTAGTTGAATTAAATAAATCAGGTTTTGATACTATAGTTATAGATAATTTATCAAACTCACATATAAGTGTTCTTGAAAATTTGAACAAAATAACTGGTAAAAAAAATCATTTTGAAAATATTGATTTAACAGATAAAAATCATTTAAAACTTTTTTTTGAAAAACACAAATCAATAGAGGGTGTGATTCATTTTGCTGCTTATAAGTCTGTTTCAGAAAGTGTTAACAATCCATTAAAGTATTTTTATAATAATTTAATTTCTTTAGTTAATCTTTTAGAGTTGTTGAGTATGAGAAAAATTGAAAATTTTATTTTCAGTTCTTCAGCAAGTGTTTATGGAAATATTGATACTTCCCCGATTAAGGAGTATTTTAAAAAGAAACCTGCGTCCCCTTATGCTGAGACGAAATTAATTGGTGAAAAAATTATTTTTGATTTTTCTAAAAAAAATAAAAATTTTAAATCAATATCATTGAGATATTTTAATCCGATTGGTGCACACGAATCACTTCTAATTGGAGAATTGCCTTTAGGAGAACCACAAAATTTGATTCCTAGGATTACCCAATCTATCTCAAATAAAATAGACAAATTATTTATTTATGGTAATGATTATGATACAAGAGATGGCACATGTGTTAGAGATTATATCCACGTCATGGATGTAGCTGAATCACATGTTTATGCATTAAAACAATTGATAAGTTCAAAAGATTTAATTTACGATGACTTTAATGTTGGTACAGGAGAGGGTAAAAGTGTTTTAGAAATTATTAATTGTTTTAAAAATACTAATAAATTAGATGTTAATTTTTCCTTCAGTAAAAGAAGAGCTGGCGATGTTGAGTCAATTTATGCTGACGTATCTAAAATTAGTAAACAACTTAATTGGTATTCAAAATATAAAATTGAAGATGCTTTAAAATCAGCCTGGATGTGGCAAGAAAAGTTAAACAAACAATAATTTTATTATATTAACAGAAATATTTATCATGAAATTAGATAGAAGAAAAGTAATTAAGTCAATTTTTGGAGGTAGCTCTTTGGCTTTTTTTTCAAGTTCAATAATGAACATTCTAAATGCTAAAGAAAATAAACTAAATGTTATGAATAATAATATAAAACAATCTGTTTGTTCTTGGTGTTTTCCTCAATTTTCTTTGGATGAATTGTCAAAAATAGCAAAAGAAATTGGCCTTATTGGTATCGATTTAGTTCCTCCATCTGGTTGGGAAACGCTTAAAAATCACGGTTTAAAAGCAACTCTTTGTACTCCTGAAAAATATAGTTTAACAAAAGGTTGGAATGATACAAAAAATCATGAAAACTTAGTTAATGATTATTCCAAACTTATTGATCAGGTTGCTGACGCAGGATTTAGTAATTTATTTTGTGCAAGTGGTAATTCTTTTGGCATGGATAAAGATGCAGGTATTATAAATTGTGAAAAAGGACTTAAACAAATCATATCTAAGGCAGAGAAAAGAAATGTAACAATTGTTATGGAATTATTGAACTCAAAAGTTAATCATCCTGACTATATGTGTGACAAGTCTGATTGGGGGATAAAATTATGTAAAAAGATTGGATCTGAAAATTTCAAACTTTTATATGATATATATCATATGCAAATTATGGAAGGAGACATTATAAGCACTATTAAAAAAAATCACGAATATTTTGCACACTATCATACAGCTGGTGTACCAGGAAGAAACGAAATAGATGAATCCCAGGAACTTAATTACCCTGCAATAATGAGGGCTATTAATAGTACAGGTTTTAAGGGTGTTGTTGCCCAGGAATTCATACCAAAAAAAGACCCAATCTCTTCACTCCGTGAAGCAGTTAAAATCTGTGATATTTAATTATTTTCCCAGTTTGGTTTTCTTTTTTCAATAAAAGCTTTTATTCCTTCTTTGGCATCATTAGTTTTTATTAATTCTTTCAACATTTTTTGAAGATATTTCTGATTTTTATTTTGGTTTGATATGTAGTTAAAAGCTTTGATGCCCATACTAATTGCCTTAGGTCCATTTTCAAGAATTTCATTTTTTAGGTCTTCAACTTTTCTGTCTATTGTATTAACATCATGAATTTCAGTTATAAGTCCAATTTTTTTTGCTTCTTTCGAACTAATAGTATTTCCTCTAATACACCATGATAATACTTTCTTTGGAGGCAATATGTAAGTCAATGATTCCATAACTTGAAAAGGAAATAATCCTCTTTTTACCTCAGTTAAAGAAAATTTTAAATTATCAGTTGCTAGCACATATGTGCTGTTTGCAATTAAAAGAAACCCCCCAGCATAAACATTTCCTTTAACTTTTGAAATTATTGGTTTAGCTGAATTTTTTAATAAATTAGTAATGATTATTTCACTTTTAGGTGAAGGTACTGTTGATTTAATTTTATCTATTTTTGAGTTAATTACTTTAAGATCTAAACCAGCACAAAAAGTATCACCAGTGGATTCAAAAATAATAATTCTCACATATTTTGAATATTTGGCATATTCTATTAAAACCCCAATTTCATCTATCATTTTTGGGTGAAGTGCGTTTTTCTTGTCAGGTCTGTTAAGTTTTATTGATAGAGTATGATTTTTTATTTTGTAATCAATGTAATGAAAAGAGTATTTTTTAATTTCTTCTTTTGATATTTGTTTTTTAGTAAAAAAATCCATTCGATAGATGTTTTAGATATATGATATTAAACCAGTTTTAGTCTTAACAAATCAATCTATGAAATTTGTATAAAATCAAATAAAAATTATTGTTTTATATTAAGTTTAGTATATTTGATTATTAATTTAAGAACTTTAATATAAAGTTATTATATATATTAATATTTATGCTATTTTATTTGAGTTTCTTAGATTAAATAAAAAAACAACAATAAAACAAAAATATATATGAAAACAAGTTTCTTTAAACAGATATTCCTATTTGTATTTTTATCCCTAAGCTTTTCTTTTGTTCAGTCTCAAAATATAGTTAAAGGAATTATTACAGACGAGGAATCTACTCCATTACCTAGTGTTAATATTGTGGTTGCTGGAACAACTGAAGGTACTTTCACTGACTTTGATGGAAATTTCACTCTTAAAACTAGTCAAGACTTTCCTTTTGAAATCGAAATTAGTTCTGTAGGATTTGGTCTACAAAAAGTTACAGTTAGCTCAGCTGACCAAGAAATAAATGTTCAATTAAATGTTGGACAAAATCTCGAGGAGATTATTGTTTCTGCATCTAGAAAGCCGCAAAAGGTGCAAGATGCACCAGCATCTGTATCAATTATAAGTTCTAGAGATATTGAAAATGCGTCTAGCTCAGTTGTTGATCCAGTTAGAATATTACAAAATATTCCTGGTGTCACATTGCAACAGCAGTCAGCTAATTCACTTGGTATTGAGATGAGAGCAGGTTCAGGACTTTTTGGTACCTCGACATTTGCTCTTTTAGATTACAGATACTTAGTTACTCCAGCTGCTGGAACATTTTTAAGTTACCAAACAGGTATATCTAATTTAGATATTGAAAGAGTAGAGGTGGTTAGAGGTTCAAATTCTGCTTCTTTTGGTCCAGGAGTTACATCTGGTGTTGTTCATTTTCTATCTAAAAGTGCAATTGATAGACCTGGAACTTCAGTTGAGGCATATGTCGGAGAATTAAATACAACTGGATATGGTTTAAGACACGCTTACTCAAATGAATCAAAGACATTTGGTTATAAAATCAATTTTAATTACAGAAAAGGAGACGACTTTACATTAGATTTAGTAGAGGACGCAGCTGCAATTGCTGGTTATGCAAAAACAATTTATCTTCCATCTATTGGACCTGATGGTAAGATTAATGCATCTTCTCCTGGGAAAATTCTACTTAGCCCGTCAGATACTGATCCTGACGGTGATGGAAATCCTTTAACTGACAATTTCACCAATTATTCTGCAAATGCTCATCTTGAGTTCAGACCAAGTGATAATTCTGAATATGTTTTGGCAGCAGGATTTGCTAATGGAGGAGGATTATTCTTTAGTGATCTAGGACCTGGTTATACACAAGGAAATGATTATTGGTATCAAGCTAGAATGCAAAGAGGAGGTCTTTTTGCTCAAGCTTACCATAATTACAATGATGGAGGTAGCCCAGAAGCTCCTACGTTTGTATACGGAACTGGTTTGTCTCAGATTGCTGAAAGAAGTAATACAGAGGTACAAATACAATACTCATTTGATTTAGGATCATCAGAATTTTTAATTGGTGGTGATTATAGAAATGTTGTATCTAATTCAAAAAACAGCTTGTATGGATCAAATGAGGAAAATGACCCATATAGTATAACTGGTTTTTACATTCAAGGTGAAACGCCTTTATCTGATAAACTATCTTTAACTTATGCAGGTAGAATTGATAAAACAAATTTTTATGACGAATCTGCATTTGCACCAAGAGTTGCTTTAGTTTATAAAGCAAGCCCAAAGCACACTTTCAGAGCATCTTACAATAGAGCTAATGAGGGTGTTACAGCTTTACAACAATACATCGATTTTCCTCTTTTAAAAGTTAATGGTGCATATGGATCACCTGGAGGTATCCAAGCTTGGTTATCAGGTCAAGCAAATGACCAAGTGTTTGATTCTTCTTCATTAATAGAAGTAGCTGGAACTCAAGGAGCTGGTCCTGGAGGTGGACCAATTAGAGTTCCTCAAAATACTCCTGGTGTACCATTAAGCATTGTATATGGAGCTACAGTTGCAGGTGGTGCTCTAACTGGTTTAGAAGCTGCTTTTGCAACCAATCCATTATTAGCTCCAGTTGCACCTTTTAAAGATGCATTAATGGGATTTTTTAGAGGTGACCAGCCAGCGCTTGGTTTAGCTACACCTTATGCTGGTCCAAATACATTTACAGGTCAATTATATCCTTATGCTTTGACTGATGCATTAGGAGGAGGATTTCCTAAAAGATTTGAAAGTCAATTATGGGGTCAGGCTAAGTCAAAAATTGTTGAAGTAAATTCCTTTGAGATTGGATACAGTGGTATTATTGGTGAGAAATTGAAAGTGGGAATTGATTTATTTACATACAACAGAAAAGGATTTACAAGCACAACAAATATTGGTCCTACTTATGGAGCAGTAAATGTTGATTTTCCTGGAGATTTAAGTCAATCAGTATCAGCCGATGTTTTATCAAGTGCTGCTCTTAGAAATGTTGTTACAGCTGGGGCTACACCCGGGGTGACAGCTGGAGTTACTCAAGCTGTTGATGCTGGATATGCTCAGGTTGCTGCAGGAGCTGGAGTTGATATTAGTGTCGTGAATGCAGGATTAGTACCAGGATATGTAGCCAGAGATGTAGCAATTGCAGCTGGAGTTGCAGCTCAACTCCCAGTTACAGTAAATGCTGCCATGGGTGGTTTAGCTCAAGCAGCTGGAGGAGCTTTTACTCAGGCAGGTGAATTATTTGCTGGTGCAGCTAACGTATCAAATGGATTCCAGCCAATTTTCGGAGCTATCGAAGCACCATCTGCTCCAGATAACGATCAATGGTTAAACACTGGATTTGGTTACAGGAATTATGCTGATGCTACAAGAAGACATTGGGGTGCTGATATTGACCTTCAATATTATGTTAATACTAAACTGTCTTATTATGCTAATCTTTCTTGGGTTAACAGAAACTGGTGGGCAGTTGGAGATGATGATCTGCCATTTGCAACTGGTTTAGATTCGCCAATGCACAAGTATAGAGCAGGATTAGATTATATTGCTGGTTTAGATAAAGGAATTCGATTTAATTTGTCTTATCAACATGACTCTGCCTTTAATTCTGATAGTGCATTATATGGAGGAGAAGTTCAAGAAAAGAACTTATTTGATATGAATATTGGATATCAATTTGATAGTGGTTTAAGAATTGATATTTCTGGTACAAATATATTTGATAACAAATACAGGGCATTTCAAGGTATGCCTGTAATTGGAAGAAGAATGATTGCCAAAGCAACATACACCTTTTAATTCAATTTATTTTTTTAAAAAGGGGGATGGAATTTTTTTCATCCCCTTTTTTTTTTAATTTAATGAATATTTTACTATGAAAGAACTAGAGGGAGATATTGCCATTGTAACTGGTGGAGCGAGAGGAATAGGAGAGGGTATATGTAAAGTTTTCTGTAATGAAGGGGCTACAGTTTTTTTATGGGATATACTTGATGAAGGCGAGCTGACAGCAAAAAAAATAAATGAAGATGGAGGTGATGTTTTTTATCAAAAAGTTGATATTACCTCTGAGAGTCAGGTTAATAAAGCAATAGATTTTATCATAAAAAAATTTAAAAAAATAGATATCTTGATAAATAATGCTGGAGTAATTAGGGATAGATCCTTTTTAAAAATGTCAAAAGATGAGTGGGATACAGTTATCAATATAAATTTAAGGGCATTGTACTTAACTACTCAGTCTGTTCTTCCCCATATGAAAAGTGCTGGGTATGGAAGAATAATCTCTGCTTCATCAATCAATGGATTCAAAGGTGCTTTTGGACAAACAAATTATTCAGCAACAAAAGCAGCTGTTTCTGGTTTCACAAGATCACTTTGTAAGGAAGTTGGAAAATATGGAATAACTGTAAATGCAGTTGCTCCAGGTTTTATTAAATCTAAAATGTCCGATTCTATGCCTAAGGAGGTAATTGATTCCGAAATTAAAATGATTCCTGTTGGAAGAATAGGTACACCTGAGGATATGGGATATACCTATTTGTTTTTGGCATCAAAAAAATCTGGGTTTATTAGTGGAATAACTCTTCACGCTAATGGAGGGGCAATGCCAAATTAACATGGATACTCTCAATCAAAAACCACATAAAACTTCTCTTGATAATTTATTTGAATTTGAAAATTATATTGGCAAAGAGGTTGGTTTAACATCATGGGTTGAAATGCCTCAAGAAAAGATAAATTCATTCGCAGAGGTTACTGAAGATATGCAATGGATTCATATTGACTCAAAAAGAGCAGAAATTGAATCCCCATATAAAAAAACAGTTGCTCACGGTTTTCTGATGTTATCAATGATTTCTAAAATAATTTTTGATGTTTGTCATTTTTCGGATGTTAAAATTGGAATAAATTATGGATTAGACAGAGTGAGATTTCCATCTGCTACTAAATCAGGAGATTTTTATAGAGCAAGGGTAACTCTCGTTGAATTTCAAAAAATTAAAATGGGGGCAAAATATAAATTAAAAATTGTTTTTGAGTTAAAAGATCAAGATAAGCCAGCTTGCATCGCTGAGGTTTTGTTTCTTGCTTATAATTCATAAGTTTATAAATAATATGAGAACTGTATTTTTTTTATCTTTTTTATTTATCACATGCCAAAGCGATAATTTTGTACTATTTGAAAAACTTCAAGAAAATAGTTCAGATGGTCAAACAATTTTCTACTATAAAAACAAAAAATTTTCAGGTAAGGTTTATAAAAAATTCAAAGGCCAGATTTCTTTAGAATTTGAATTGAAGGATGGAAGATATGATGGTTTTTTTAAAGAATTTTATCCTGAAGGCTCAATTAAAAAAGAGTTAAATTATGAAAATGGAACTCTCCAAGGTTATGAAAACAATTATTTTGAAAATGGACTAATGTCTGAGACAGTTAATTATAATAATGGAAAGTTTCATGGATCAAGATTTGTCTACTGGGAAAATGGGATAGTTAAAGAAAAAAATACTTTTATTAACGGAGTGTTAGTTGGAAATACAACCTACTATTACTCAAATGGTAAAATTAGAAAAGAGATTAAATTTGATTCTCAAGGTAAAAAGGATGGAGAATGGATTGATTATGATGTTGAAGGAAATAAAATAAAAGTAGAATATTTTAAAAGTGGAATTAAATTGGATTGAAAATTACTTTTATTGATTTAAAAAGTTTTTAAGTTTTTCAGTTAGTTTTGGAACCACTTCAAAAGCATCTCCCACTATTCCGTAATCAGCTGCTTTAAAAAATGGAGCTTCAGGGTCATTATTTATTACCACTTTAATTTTAGAGGAATTTATACCTGCTACGTGTTGAACAGCACCAGATACACCGATTGCTATATATAAATTTGAAGCTACAGGTTTACCTGTTTGCCCAACATGCTCACTATGGGGTCTCCAGCCCATATCAGAAACTGGTTTAGAACAAGCTGTAGCGGCACCTAGAACATCAGCTAAATCCTCTATCAAGTTCCAATTTTCAGGTCCTTTTAGACCTCTTCCTCCTGACACAACAATATCAGCATCTGCAATGTTGGCATTACCCTTAATTTTTTCAATTTTTTTTACAACCAAATTTTCATCAATTATGTCAAAACTTTTCTCTTCTATCTTTGGATTTGACTTATTTTCATGTAATCCAAAACAATTACTTGATAAACTTATTACATTAATTTTAGATTCACTTGAATTAATAACAAAGGCTTTGTTAGTATAACAAGAACTTTTTATAGTTAAAGGAGACAAAGATTTTGGTAGTTCAACTACATTTGAAAAATAGCTAGAGTCAAGCTTTATTGAGATAATTGGTGCAATGTATCTACTGTTAGAGCTGTTTGTAAGTATTATAAAACTTGCTTCTATATCATTTGCAACATTTGAGATTAAATTTGAATACGTTTTGGCTTTAAAATTTATAAGTTTTTCATCTTTAATTAAAATATTATGATCAGGACCATAGTTATTTAAGTCTGTAGTATTTTCAATATTGATACTTAAAGTATAAAGCTTTTTTCCAGATTTATTGGCCAGTTCTTTAGCATATGAAACTGCTTCCAAAGATTGCTTTTTGTATTTATTATCCTCTGATTCTGTATAAACTAAGATGCTCATATTAAATTACTTTTGCCTCATTATGTAATAAATTTATTAATTCATCAACATTTTCCGAGTTTACAATTTTAATTTTATTTTTTTCTTTAGGTTTTTCAAAACTAACAGTTTTAGATTTGAATTTTGCTCCAATTGATTCTAATACTGTGAGAGGTTTTTGTCTTGCTTGCATTATGCCTCTCATGTTTGGTATAATTAAATCTTTTTCCTCAACAATACCTTTTTGAGATCCAATAACAATAGGAAGCTGAGCCTCACATTCCTCTTTTCCACCGTCTATTTCTCTTGTGGTGTAAGCTATATTGTTATCTATTTCAAGCCCAATGCAATTGGTTACGTAATTGTAATCTAGAATTTCTGATAAAAGGCCTCCAACCATTCCTCCATTATAGTCAATTGATTCTCTTCCAGTGATAATTATGTCAAATTCTTCTTTTTCGCAAAATCTAGCAATCTCATATGCAACTTTAAAAGCATCAACTGGGTTTGAATTAATTCTTACTGCTCTATTAGCTCCAATTGCTAAACATTTTCTGAGTATTGGTTCACAAGAGCTATCTCCAACTGTTAAAACAGTTATGTCAGCATTAACTTTTTGTTGAAACCAAACTGCTCTAGTTAAGCCAAATTCATCATTTGGATTGATTACATACTGAATTCCAGATGAATCAAACTCAGTATCATTATTTTTAAAATTTATTTTTGAAGTAGTGTCAGGAACATTACTTATGCAAACAAGAATTTTCATTTTATCAGCTTAATAGAGATTGGATTTTTGTTGCTAACCCCATGTCACCTCCAATTTTAACTTGACCTCCCATTACTGCCATCATGGGATTTATTTCACCATTTTTAAGTTTCATCAAAACATCTAATGAAGCTGAAATAGTGCAATCAGCATCCTTATCATCAGTTGATATTATGTTAGTATCACCACTACCGTCAATGTAGACAGTTTTATCATCAATTTTAAATTTTAAAGTTCCTCCAAGTGGTTCAGCATTCATAGCCTTTTCTTTCATTTGCTCAAAAATTAAATCTTCACTCATATTTTATTATTTAAATTAAATAAATATTTTTTTTTCTTTATTAGGTATGGTAAGTGTATCAGGATGCAATAAAATCTCTTTGATTCCTTTGTTTCTTGTCAATTCATATTTAAAATAAAATTTCATTGCATGTATTTTTTTCTCATAAAATGAGGTTAAGTGATCATCAGCACCATTAATAATTTTTTCCTTTGCACATGCAGAAACTTTTAACCATTGCCATGCAATTACAACATTACTCATATACTCCATAAAAATAGTAGCATCAGAAATGTATCTCTCGTGATCACCTTTAATAGCAATTTGGACAAGTTCCATTATTGTATTAGATAAATCTTTTGAGTAATTTTTAAATGTATTAGAGTAAGGTTTTAGTTCTTCATAAGTAGACGCTTTTTCAATAGTTTCTTTAAATTCACTAATTAAAAATTTGAAGGACTCGCCATTTTTCATAATTATTTTTCTACCCATTAGATCTAGAGATTGTATACCAGTTGTGCCCTCATAAATTGACATTATTCTAATATCTCTATAATATTGTTCTAAGTCATAATCAGTACAAAATCCATATCCACCTAAAACCTGTAAGCCATTACTTATAGATTCTAAACCCTTTTCAGCTGGATATGTTTTAGCTATTGGAGTTAAAATTTCAAGTAAATCATGATATTTCTCTTTTTTTTCATCACTCTCAACTTTTGAAAGGTCATAATATAATGAGCATTGAAGAAGAAGTGCTAAAGAACCTTGTGAAATACATTCCTGAAGTAAAAGCATTCTTCTAACATCTGGGTGTTCAATTATATTTACTTGATCAGAGTCGATATTTTTGTTTCCAGATGAACTTATTCTTCTACCTTGAGGCCTCTCTTTAGCATATTCTAGTGAACTTAAATAGGCTGCAGTTGAAAGAGAAGCACCTTTCATACCAACATCAATTCTAGCGCTATTCATCATTTGAAACATATGAGAAAGACCTTTATTTTCGGTACCCACAAGCCAGCCTTTACAAACCCCTTTTTCACCAAATGCTAAATGGGTTGTGCAAAACCCTTTTTCTCCTAGTTTTTGAAAATCGCCAATTGTTGTAACGTTGTTTGAATCAGTTACATTATGGTTTTTATCAAAATTATTTTTAGGAACTGCAAAAAGAGAAATTCCTTTGGTACCTTTGGGAGCCCCATCGATTCTAGCTAAAACAAGATGAACAAAATTCTCGCAGTAATCATGATCTCCTCCAGAAATAAATATTTTGTCACCTTTGATTGAGTAGCTTCCGTCTGAAAGCTTTTTAGCTGATGTGATTATGTCAGACAATGAGCTTCCAGCTTGTGGTTCAGTTAAACACATCGTACCTCCCCAATGACCTGAAATCATTTTAGTTGTAAATCTTTTTTTTAGTTCATCACTTCCAAATGTAACTATTAAGTGAGCTGCACCAGCGGTTAAACCAGGGTAACCAATAGCTCCATTATTGGCTGCACCTGCTATAAATCCATTTGCCTGATGAATAAGTAAAGGTAATTGCATACCACCATCATCATATGAAAATATAGAGCCAATTGAACCATTTTCCCCTGCGCTTCTCATCACTCTTTCAACACTTGGGTGAACAATTATTTTACCATTTTTGTAATGGGCAGGATTAGTATCCATTTCTTTATAAAAAGGTTTTAGAAATTTATCAGAATAACTTTTAGTTGAATCTATAAGCATTTCAAAACTTTCAATATCATATTCTTTAAATTGCTCGTATTTGGTGAGTTTATCAGCCTCATAAACTTCCTTTAAAAGAAATTTCAAAGTTTTCATATCAACATAATCCGCCATAACTGTATTTTTAAATAAATTTAAAAAAAAAAATGACACAGTGTCATTTTTTGTAATATTTTTTTTTACTTTTATTTGAATTATATTTTTATGAATTACAAATTTAAAAAAGTTGCTGTTTTAGGTTCCGGAGTTATGGGTTCTAGTATTGCCTGTCATCTAGCAAATATTGGAATGAAAGTAATATTACTTGACTTAACATATAAACCAAAAGATTCAAAAGAAAAAAATTATGATAGAAATAAAATTGTTAATGATTCTTTATCAAGGATAGTAAAATCAAAACCCTCTCCTTTGTATGATAAAAAGTTTGTTAATAGAATTGGAACAGGAAATTTTGATGATGATATTACTAAAATTAATCAAGTTGATTGGATTATAGAAGTAATAATAGAAAATGTAGAAATTAAAAAAGATTTATTAGAGAAAATTGAGAAGTATAGAAATGAAAATTCAATTGTCAGTACTAACACATCAAGTATTCCAATTAATACTTTGGCTGAGGGAAGGTCTGATAATTTTAAATCTCATTTTTGTGGAGTACATTTTTTTAATCCACCAAGATATTTGAGACTGATTGAAATAATTCCAAATAAATCAACTAGTAATAATGTACTAGAATATTTGATTAATTTTTCAGAAAATCATTTAGGGAAAGAACCTGTTTTTTGTAAAGATACTCCTGCATTTATTGCTAATAGGTTAGGTGTAATGTCTAATTTAAAAATAATTCAATTAAGTGATCGTTTCCAATATTCTATTGAGGAAGTAGATTTGATTACAGGATCAATTATTGCTAGACCAAATACTGGAACATTTAGATTGCAGGATTTAGTTGGAATAGATACAGGTGAAAAAGTTTCAAATTTTGTTAGATCAAATGTGAAAAATGATGAGTTTATTGACTCTTTTAAAGATATTAAAACACCTAAGTATATTGATTTTCTTATTAAAAATAATTTCTTGGGGAATAAGACAAATAAAGGTTTTTATGAAAAAACAGCAGAAAAAGACGATCAGGGTAAAACAATAATAAGAGCTTTGGATTTAAATACTCTTGAGTACAAGCTTTCTAAAAAACCAAATTTACCACTGATTAAAAAAGCTAAACAAATTGAAAATTTTTCAAAAAGACTTACCTTTTTGTTAAATGGAGAGGACAAAGAAAATTTATTTTACAGAGAGTATTTTTCATCCTTATTTGATTACTCTGCAAACAGAATTCCTGAAATAGCTGATCAATTTGTATTTATTGATAAAGCTATGAAGTCAGGTTTTAACTGGGATTTTGGTCCTTTTGAGTATTGGGATTTAATTGGTTTCCAAAATGGAATCAAAATTATTAAATCATTTGGCGGAACCATTCCTGGATGGATTAAACAAATGAGTGATAAAAAAATTGATAGCTTTTACAAAATTCAGGATGGAAAAAAGAAATTCTTAGATATTAACAATTTCAAGTATTCCGAATTACCTAGTGCAAATTCGCACATTGTTTTAAAACACCAGACGAATAATATTATATTAAAAAATTCAGAGTGTAACGTTATAGATATCGGAGAGGGTGTTTTGTGTGTTGAATTTAATTCAAAAAGTAATTCTATATCAGAAAATATAGGAAAAGCAATCTCTGATTCGATTGATTTAGCTGAGAAAGATGGATGGAAAGGAATTGTTATTGGTAATAATGATAAACAGTTTTCTGTTGGAGCAAACTTGATGAACATAGGAATGTTAGCCATGCAAAAAAAGTTTGATGAATTAAGTGTATTAATTCAAGATTTTCAAAACTTGGTTATGAAAATAAAAACATCAAAAATTCCGATTGTAGTTTCTACTCAGGGCTACGTTTTTGGTGGTGCGTGTGAAATTTCAATGCATTGTGATGCAGGTATTTATGCAGCCGAGTCATATATTGGTTTAGTTGAAGTTGGAGTAGGTCTATTGCCTGCGGGTGGAGGTGTAAAGGAATTAGCTTTAAGGGCATCAAACAAATTTTATGAGGGAGATGTTAAGATGCCTGTTCTGATTGATCATTTTAAATCAATTGCAACTGCTTCTGTTTCTACTTCAGCTTGGGAAGGTTATAGTTTAAATTATCTTACAAGTGGAAAAGATTTTGTGTGTGTTAATTTAAATAGAAATATATTTCAAGCTAAAAACAAGGTATTGCAACTATCTGAAAATTATATGCCGCCTAATCCTAGAGATGATATTCAGGTTTTAGGTAGGGCAGGGATTTCAACACTTTACTCTGCGATAAACGAATATAAACTTGCAGGTTACATGTCTGAATATGACGTTGTAATTGCAAGAAAAATTGCAAATGTAATTTGCGGAGGTGATCTAACATCTAATGAGTTAGTAAGTGAAAAATATTTATTGAACCTAGAGAGAGAGGCTTTTTTAAGTCTCTTAGGAAATCAAAAAACAATTGATAGGATTCAATATTTATTGTTAAATAATAAACCTTTAAGAAATTAAATATGGAGGCATACATAATAGATGGTTATAGATCAGCTGTAACTAAAGCTAAAAGAGGAGGATTTAGAAATTTTAGATCTGACGATCTTTCAGTTTTAGTCATAAAACATTTACTAAATAAATTCCCTGGAATTGAATTAGGTAGAATTAATGATGTTATTGTTGGTTGCGCAAATCCTGAGGGAGAACAAGGTTTACAGATTGGGAGACTGATATCAGCTAGAGCACTAGGAACAGGAGTTCCAGGAATGACTATTAACAGATATTGTGCATCTGGGTTGGAGGCAATCTCACTTGCAGTTTCTAAAATAAAAGCTGGATTTGGAGATATATACGTTGCCGGAGGTGCTGAAAGTATGAGTATGATTCCTATGACAGGTTACAAGCTAGCACCGAGTTATCAGGCTAATCTTGAGAATATTAATTACCATGTATCTATGGGCGCAACAGCAGAGGCAGTGGCTGATAAATATAAAATTACAAGAGAACAGTCAGACATTTTCTCATATGAGTCTCATATGAAAGCTGCAAAAGCAATTGATGAAGGGTTTTTTAAAGAAAAAATTCTTCCAATTGATGTTGAGACAAAATATGTAGAGAATGATATTAAAGTTAAAAAAAATATGATAGTTGAAGTTGATGACGGGGTAAGAAGAGATACTAGTATTGAAGCTTTAAAAAAACTCAGAGCTGCTTTTAAAAAAGATGGTGTTGTAACAGCAGGTAATTCTTCTCAAACATCAGACGGAGTTGCTTTTACATTAGTTGTTAGCGAAAAAATTGTTAAGGAACTTAACCTAAAACCAATGGCTAAATTATTATCGGTTTCAGTTGGTGGAGTTGATCCTATTTACATGGGAGTAGGTCCTTGTATAGCTATACCAAAAGCCTTAAAAAAAGCTAATTTAAATTTGAATGACATAGATCAAATTGAATTAAATGAAGCATTTGCTGCTCAGTCTCTCGCAGTTATTAAATCTTCAGAGCTAAATCCAAAAATTGTAAACCCTAATGGTGGAGCAATTGCTTTGGGACATCCTCTTGGATGCACTGGAGCAAAGCTAACAATTCAGCTGATAAATGATTTAAAGAGAAACAATAAAAAATACGGTATAGTTACTGCATGTGTTGGCGGAGGTCAAGGAATAGCTGGTGTTTTTGAAAATTTGATGTAAAGATTTTCAAATGAATTAAATACTTTAATTTTTTTATGAGTAAAAGAGAAACTAATAAGTTATTGATTAGGGAAAAGTTAATTAGTGTTGCTTTTAATTTTTTTCAAAAAAAAGGTGTTGAAAATACAACTGTCTCAGAAATAATTAAAAAAGCAGATATAGGGAGAGGTACTTTTTATAATTATTTTACAGATGTTAATCATATTTTTGATTCAATTATAGAAAAATTGAATTTTGACATTGAGAAAAACATTAAGAATGCAAGAAAAAGCTCAAAAAATACTCATGAGTATTTATACAAATCATTCTTAAGCTATTTTAATTTTATTTCTTCAAAAAAAATGATAAGATTTCATATAAAAAATCAAAATAATATAAGAAGTAGTTCATACAAAAGCAAGATTATATTATCAATGATTAGAGATCTTATTAGAGATATGAAAAATAAATTAAAGGCTAAAGAATTTGATAATAAACACGACTTTTTACTTTTAAGTTTTATGCTTGTTGGGTCACCACCTGAATTATTTGTTAATAGTAAGATGTTAAATTTAAATATCTCAAATGAAGATCTTGCAATGTTTCTAACTAAAATGTATAGTAAGGTTTTAAAAAAGTAATTCTATGCTTTTAAAACTATAAGTTCAGCTAACGCATAATAAGATTTGTGAATTTTTGCATAATGAATTGCATCATATCCATTGCTACATTTACCATCAAAATGAGCACCATTGAGTATTAAAAACCTTATCATTTCAGGTTTGTCATGAATTGAAGCTAATATCAGCATAGTTTTACCATCAATTCTTTGATTGACTCTTAAGGTATTACTTTGAAATTGTTCAATAAAGTAATTGAAATTACTGTTTTCAATAGCGTTTATAACTTCACCTAAGATATTTTCATTTGCAACATTTTTATTTTGAAATGAAAATGAACTGAATAATATAGCTAGAAGTAAAATTTGATATATTTTTTTCATTTTTTTATTTTAGACAAAATTACTTTTAAACTCTGAATTTTTCTAATAAAAAGAACAATTAATGTATATTTTTATGAACTTAATAACATATATATATTTAATTTAAGATTTATATTTTTTTAAATAAATAATTTTAATGACTTTTCATAAAAAATAAATTATTATTGAATATTTAATATTTTATTTATCTATAAATATTAATCAATTGATGTATTGATATTAAATAAACTTTTTTAGTAAATTTTATACATTTACATAAAAAATACAGATAATTTTTATTTAAACTAATTATAAATTACATGTAATCAGTGATTTAGAATCATTCTTAACAAATTCTTATATAAATTAGCATAAAAAATAAATTATGTCTATAAAGTCTACCACTAGTTGTTTAAGTTGTGAAAATTTAACTGATAATTTCACTTGTTCTGAGCATAATATTGATGTTACTATACTTAACACCTGTAATGATCACAGATTAGCACAAACTAAAGTTGTTAAAGCGTCAAATTGTTTAAATTGTTTTAATTATCAAAAAGATTCTTGCCCTCATCCAGTCCTGGCATCATCTGATATGTTGTGCTTATCTTGGAAATCTAATTAATATTCAGAGGTCACAAATTATAAATATTTATAAATAACTTCGATTTTTTGTATTTCTTTTTAGAATATTTGTGACCTCTTTAATTTTTTATTAAATTTTACATACAGTCATTCTCATTTTTTTATTTTTATATAAAAAAAATTGAAAAAAAGAGTTGTTATTGCTGGAGCTTCTGGTTTTATAGGAAGGTGGATTATTGAAAAGTTTAAAAATGATTACAATATAGTTGCCCTATCCAGAAAAGTAGATAAAGATCAAGAAATAGATAAAGTACTTTGGAAAAATGTTGATTTATACTCAATTTCAAGTACTGAGAGAGCACTTAAAGGTGCTGATTATGGAATTTATCTAGTTCACTCAATGCAACCCTCTACTAGATTAAATCAAGGAGAATTTCAAGATACTGATTTACTTTTGGCTGACAATTTTTCAATAGCTGCAAGAAAAAATAATTTAAAACAAATTATTTACATTGGTGGGATTCTTCCAAAAGATAAAAAAAATATTTCAAAACATTTACTATCAAGATTTGAAGTAGAAAAAACCTTAGCTGAAAAAAAAGTCGCTTTAACTGCTATTAGAGCTGGTATTATTATTGGCCCGGGTGGATCTTCTTTCAGAATTATTAAAAATCTTATAAAAAATTTACCAATAATGTTGTGTCCAAAATGGACACTATCGTTAAATCAACCTATAGATATATTTGATATTCTTCAAATAATAAAAAAATGTTTAGGAAATGAAGAGGCTTATAATAAATCAATTGAGGTTGGTGGAAGTAAGGTTTTGTCATATATGGATTTAATTAAACTGACTGCAAAAATTATGAACAAAAAAAGGATTATTTTTTCTATACCATTGTTCTCTCTTGGTTTATCAAAGCTTTGGGTTTCTTTTTTTGCAAAATCTAGTTTGAATTTTGTCTCACCACTTGTTGAAAGTTTAAAGCATAAAATGATTCCTGATGAAAATAACATGTTTTTTAAATTGAAAAAGAAGGAAATATATAAGAGTATTTCAATTGCTTTGACTGGAAATAAAATGCAAATCCCGAAGTTTATTCCTTTTGATAATGAAAAAAATACAGTAAGAAGTGTTCAAAGAATGCGAAATCCAAAATTCAAAAAGATTGATTGGATAGCAAATGAATACCCTAAATGGATTACAAATAAATTTGCAGGAGTTATAAATGCTAAATTTGATGGAACCAATTTAACTTTTTGGTTTTTGAAAATTAAATTGTTGGAGCTAAAGTTGATTAGAAATCGGAGCGACAAAAATCGACAGTTGTATTACATTACCGGTGGTTTATTAGTGAAGAGAACTAACTATGGATGGCTAGAATTTAGATCAATTTTGGAGAATAAGTTCATTATTGTCGCTATTCATGAATTTGTTCCAAAACTTCCATGGTTTATTTACAAATATACACAAGCGGTAGCCCATTTATACGTCATGAGAGGATTCGAGAGACATATAATTAAAAGTTAAGTGATACTAGTGACCTCGGCAGGATTCAAACCTGCAACCTCTTGAGCCGTAATCAAGTGCACTATTCAGTTATGCTACGAGGCCTATATTTAGTATTTACAATACTTAAGAGAGTTTTCAACATAGCTTCTAAACTTACGGTATTCCACTAATAGTATTTTCAATACTTTGTTACTACACAAATTTAATGTTTTTTCACCAATCAAAAGGTTCGTTTTCTGTTTGATGCACTGCTATAACTTTAGGCAATGCGTAACTACATAATTTAAAATTAAAGAGTAGGTCTATTTATTTTATTATTGATTTGTATTTATTTAATGATC
>TARA_B100000963_G_scaffold77484_1_pt1 | contig 97570 bp, 88 predicted proteins | sample TARA_B100000963 | Tara Oceans TARA_B100000963 (sample SAMEA2622097) | marine metagenome | biome: marine biome (ENVO:00000447); feature: surface water layer (ENVO:00002042); material: "saline water (ENVO:00002010), including plankton (ENVO:xxxxxxxx)" | depth 5 m | reverse complement strand
AACAGCTTTTGGGTTTTCTGCGTATTAACCAAATGATTAATTTCTGCACAGGCCCTGCAAAATCACTAAATGATGAATAATTACAATAAGTTATTTAACTATTGAAAGTTTTGATAAGTCTTATCAACAACGTTGATAACTGGCTTATAACCACCATTGCCGCAGATGATTTGCTTACCGATACACCTCACCACATAATAAAAAAACAGGGAGGCTTATGAACCAACTACCACCAGAACCGGAAAAACCCCTTAACAGTGACTGCTGTGGCGGCGGCGCTTGCTGCCCTTGTGTGTGGGATGTTTACTTTGAAAAACTCGCTGAATGGCGGGAAGCAAAGCGGGTATTAGAAACCCAGGCTGCAGAGCCAGAAGATGGTGCTGCGCAAAAACCTAGTTAACGTTGCAGTAAAGGAATAGCTCAAAAGCTGTTCACTTTTTAATCATACAGCGCTACCCTGACGGCAGTCTTTGCAAAGGATGCCGACAATGAGCCAGCTTCAACCTGATTACTTTACCGCCGACAGCGAAGTGCAATCACTGGTCAATCAACTCCAGCAACTGCGCAGTAAACGCGTGTCCGATATCGTTGACGAAGAGGGTCATCAGTATATCGACCTGGTGATGGAAGGTGGCGGCGTGTTGGGTTTGTCACTGGTAGGCTATACCTACGGCCTGGAAGCGGCCGGTATACGTTTTCGCTCGGTGGCCGGCACTTCAGCAGGTGCCATTAATGCCTTGCTGGTACAGGCGCTCGGCACGCCGTTTGACGCCAAAAGCGAAAAGATGATTGCCGCTGTGGCCAATATGCCCATGGCGAGCTTTCAGGATGGCAACAAACTGAGCCGCCTGGCAACAGAGGCCTGGCTGGCCGGTAAACACTGGTTGTGGAAGTATTCTGTTTCGCTGGCTATCCTGCGCTCTTTACTAAAACACCTTGGTCTTAACCCCGGCACCACTTTTCACCAATGGCTTAAGGATATTCTGGCCGACAATCACAGTGATTCATGGCAGGCCTTAAAGCAACAAATGAATACTCCTGTACCGGGACTGCGTTTTGACCCGGTGCCTTTACCAGACAACTTGGAGGCTCCGAATGCGGCTTCTTTTGACCCGCAACACTGGCAGGTAGAGTTAAAAGTCGTTACCGCCGAACTCTCCAGTACCACCAAAATTGTGCTGCCCGAGCGGGATGGGAAGCTGTTTTACACCGATCTGGATCAGGCCAACCCTGCCGACTTTGCCCGGGCATCCATGTCGGTACCGGTTTTCTTTTATCCGTTTAAGCTGCCGGTACCCAAAAAACAATCGGTAACCGACGCCTGGCAGGCGCTGGGTTATAAAAAGAAATCCATGCCCGACACTGCGGTGTTTGTTGACGGCGGATTAATTTCTAACTTTCCCATTAACCTTTTCCATACCACCAATTCGGTGCCTAAAATGCCGACCTTTGGCGCCAAGCTTGGCATTGAAGAGTATGTTGCGGGAAATATTGATGGTATTAAACCCTACCTGGGTTCATTAATCGGCGCCATGCGCCACGACGCGGATGAAGAGTTTATCCGTAAAAACCCCGACTACAAAAAGCTGGTAAAAAGCATTGATACCGGTGAGCACCACTGGCTGGACTTTGAGTTATCGAATGAAGCGAAACTCGACCTGTTCAAACGTGGCCTGGCCGCTTCGTTGGAGTTTTTAGATAATTTTAACTGGCCAGAATATAAAAAGACCCGCCTGACTCTGGCGGGTCTTAAATAATAACGGTATCCGGCTCATTCGAGCCGGCCTCTCGCTGTTAAAGCCGTTTTACATTATCCCCGCTGTCGCGGTCGATAAGTTTTACGAACGGGTCAACACCAACATATAACGGCTTTTCAGCCACGGTTACGGTGATGGTATTTTCGCCGCTGACAATTTTGTGTTTGGCTTTGTAGAGCACCTGGCTATCATCGGTAAGTATCGACGGATCACTGTTAAACACACCAATATCCACCCACTCCTCAAGTGGCTGTTCGGTTTCCATGCCCTGGCCGTCGGCGGCATATTTTGCGCCACTAACGGTAATAGTTACCTCATATCCCTCTTCTAACGGCGCCGTCTCTACTTCATCCACTTTCAAATCATACAGGGTGATTTGCTCGAAGATATCGGCAATAAACGCCTGCTCTTCCGGTGTGGCTTGTGCGTTTAGCGCAGCCTGTAAATCCAGCGTAGTCGGGTAGGGATCTGACTTAAAGCGGAAGTCTGTCATTAACTGTTCAAGCGCCGCATTTAGCCTCTCTTCGCCTAACCGGTCAAGAATCGACATCATTACCACAGAGCCTTTACGGTAGTGAATGTACTGCTGGTTTTCACTGCGCATAAACGGCATTTCCTCTAGCAGTTCGCTACTGCGACCACGTAAGTAGCGGTCCAGTTCGTAGGTCAGAAACTTACGGATCATGTTTTCACCATAGCGCTTCTGCAGCACCATAATGGCACTGTACTGAGACAGACTCTCCGACAGGATCGCACTGCCCTGCACATCGGCAGCGCCAAGCTGATGACCCCACCACTGGTGGGCAACTTCGTGAGCGGTAACATAATAAACATAATCAATGTCTTCACTGTTACGCAGGTCGGCAGTAAAGCCAATCACCTCAGAATAAGGCACGGTATTGGCAAAACTCTGCGCAAATGAGCGGTAGCCCGGAAATTCAATAATGCGCATTTGTTTATGCTGATAAGGGCCAAACTCGGCTTCAAAGTAATCCAGTGAGTCCTTCACACTCTGGATCATGATATCCACGTTCCAGTCATGTTTTGGATCGTAATAGACTTCGATATTCACGCCGTTGTGCTCGTCACGCTTGACCTCGTGACGGGCAGACAGGAAGGAATAAAAAGCCACCATCGGCGCATCCATTTTGTAATGGAAGTAACGGCGGTCGTTCTCGGTCCATTCTTTTTGCAGGTAACCCGGCGCAATGGCAATCTGATCGGCAGACGTTGAAATAGTGGTTTCAAAATCAATAAACCCGACGCCCGGACCAAAGAAGCTTTGCGCGTACTTGCTGGTATCTTCCAGTTTATTGGCGCGCGGACGCTCAGGGAGATCCCGCTTACGGCGCTCATGACGATCGCTAATCAAAAAGTCACCACGGAAGCCAAATATCGGGAACAACTCATAATTATTAATGAAAGTCCCGTTTTCTGCCACCATCAGGTCAAATCCGCGGTCTTTGAAACCCGCATGGTCGCGTACCACGGATACGCTGCCAGCCAGCTCTTCGCCGGGCATCATAGGCTCATCAAACTCCAGCCAGGCAGTATTAAACTCGTCGATAATTTCCACCACCTGGGCACCGGGGATATCAATATGCCACTCTGGTGTATGACGTGGAATAGATACCAGCGCCCGCGTAATCGGCGTATCCCGTTTGTTCTCTACCACCACCTCGGCGGTGGCTTCTATGCGCCGCTCTTCGGGGTAGATATCCACCAGCGCATTCGCTTTGGTAACTATCGGAATGTTGGCGTCTTCGTATTGCACAAACTGACGCTCATACTCGGCCTGTCGGTCGAGACTTTCATCCCGGCCGGTAAACTCATTAAGCACTTTGGTGTTGTAGTGGATATACCCGCCGGTAGCAATAAACACGATCAGGCTGGCGGCCAGCAGGCCTTTGCCGGTGCTGCCCATCTGATAACCTAGCAGCTTAAAACGGTCTTTAAGCTTGCTCTCCGGACCGCGCTGCCACAGTCCATAACCAATCACAGACAATGCCAGACTCAGCGCTCCCCAGTACAACATGTACCAGTTGAATCCGGTTAAGAACCAGCCGTAACCATTGAGATCGGAATACAATACCTGCGGCGCATTTCCAAACGTCCACATATTGTGTTCCACACCCAACTGACTCATCACCAGAGTTGAAATGAGGTAAGCAGAGGTAATCAGCATACCCATGTACTTATTAGGGCTCAGTACCTGAATAAAGAATGCCAGCACGGTCACCCACATCCAGGGTAACAGCTCAACATAAAACAGCTCCGTGATATACAGCCCCAACTCCAGATTGGGATAACCTTTGGTTAGCTGGAAGAAAATGGTGAACAGCATGCCAATGACATACAGAACAGCCAGCACCGCCCACATGGAAAACAGCTTGGAGACCCAGAATACCGCGTTAAATACCGGGGTAGACTCGATGATGTCGCCCATGCCGCTGCCCCGCTCGCGCCAGACAATTTCACCGCTGTAATAAATCACCACTATCATCATGGTAAGGCTGAAGTTATCTACAATGGCCTGGGTCATGTTTTGCGTAAGAGGCCAGTTATCGGTGCCATACAGGCCGCCGTAGGCCACCGCGTAAAGCGAGGTGAGGTTAAAGATGCTGAACAGTACCAACACAATCATCGCCGGGCTTAACAGCACCTGGCGCATCTCAAACCCAAGGTTAGTGACAAACTTGCTCCACTGATAACCGCCGCTGGCTTTGAAACTAATGCGATTACCCTCTGGCGCTGGCACTCTGGATGCCTTGGAGGGCCTAATTTTTTTACTGCCCTGTTGCCATTTGAAGGAAAAAATACCACCAAAGGCAAACAGAATTACGGCACCGATGCCCAGCCAGATAAGGCGGTTCTGCAGTAATACACCATCCAGTGTGATAGCTGTGACGTTTTTATCAAATACGGTCCAGTAACGGCTTATTTCACCAAAGGTTCGCAGTGCAAAGGGGTCGAGCAAAGCGGCAATTTCACGATACTCAGGCTCGCTGGTGATGACACCACCCACCACATAAACAATAAAGATCCCCAATGCCGTTAGGTAGGCTGCCATCATCGAGCGTACGCGCTGCGCCAGAGCGAAGAAAATCATCCCGAGGGATAAAAAGCCCGGCACAATAATGTAGAAAAAGGGCGCTAAATAGAAACTCAGCTGAGTGGCACCAATCCGCTCAGGGTCGACCCAGGGCATTAATGAACCAATCAGTACACCAAGCGGCACTGCCGCAAACACTGTCAGAGTCACCAGCGTTGAGCCGAGGAAGCGGCCTAACTGGTATTTGGCCGGATTCACCGGTCGGGTATAAACCAGCTCACTCATTTTGGTAGTGTGATTACGGGTTGCAGTACCCGCAATAAAGTTTACCAGTAAGAAAAGCGCGAAAACGCCCATAACCAACACAGTTTGAGCAATTGCGTAGCTGCCGTTATACAAGACATTACCGCCGCCACCAATGCGCACGCTGTCGGTAGTGGTTGCCATAAAAGGCAGCAAAAAGAATACCAGAGCGGTTACCGTAAATGACGGCTGGCGCAGGAAATAGCGCCACTCAAAAGCCAGGCTTTTCCAAAACATAGTAACGCTCCTTATGCGGCCTGGGCTGATTTTTTACGTGATTCATAAAGGGTGGAAAAGTATACGTCCTCAAGATTCGCCGGCGCCGCCTCAAAGCCTTCGGGCGCGTCATCGGCCATAATATGCACCACATGTTTACCGGCAATCAGCCGCGAGGAGATCAGGCTGTATTGTTGTTCAATTTCCTTAAGCTCTTGCTGGCTCACTTGCTTACACCAGATCCGGCCCTTAAGCTGATAAGTTAATTCAATGGGGTTTCCCTCAAGGAGGATTTGTCCCTGGCCCAGTACCGCCATGTTAGGGCAAAGCTCAGACACATCATCAACAATATGGGTAGACAGGATAATCACCTTTTCTTCCCCCAGGCTCACCAACAGATTATGAAAGCGATTGCGTTCCTCCGGATCCAAACCGGCGGTGGGCTCATCCACAATAATCAAATCCGGGTCACCCAATAATGCCTGAGCAATCCCAAATCGCTGCCGCATCCCCCCCGAATAACCACTCACAGCCTTATCTCGGTGCTGCCAGAGATTAGTGTGTACCAACAAACCTTCTACTGCTTCTTTACGTTCAGCTTTATTGTTTAAGCCCTTGAGGACAGCCAGGTGGTCAAGCAGACGCTCGGCGCTGATCCGCGGATATACGCCAAAATCCTGTGGCAGATAACCTAATCGCTGGCGCAGTTCATTAGGTTGGGCAATGACATCGGTACCGTCGAAGACGATGCTTCCCTGATCAGGCGCCTGCAGGGTAGCGATGGTACGCATTAAAGAAGATTTACCCGCGCCGTTAGGCCCTAAGAGGCCAAACATACCCTTGGGTATATTAAGGTTGATACCGTCCAGCGCACGCACGCCGTTAGAGTAGGTTTTGGTAAGTTGAGTGATTGAGAGCATGGCCATTCCGTCTGCTTATAATTGTGTGATTTTCACACTACCCTATTAAGCTGGCCAGGTAAGCTCTAAATTTGTAACGATTTATAACACTTTCAGCTTTGTCCGGGCCGGGGTTCACAGTCCCTGGGCATATTTTTGGGGCTGCTCAACGCCGCCTCAGTGGAATGCACCGGCACGTCAACTTTGCCACTGGCAACTACCTCACCAAGCTGCCACAAACGCCATTCGCCGCGCTCGTAAACGTCCCATTGCTCGTCACTGGTAAGTGGTTCGGTGGCAATAACACTGACCACATCCTTTGGTGTGGTTTCGGCGGCAAAATCAATCTCAACTTCCACGTCCTTCAGACAAGCGGGACCAAACGGCGCTCGCCGGGTAATGCTGGCCAGCTTGGTGCTGCAAAAAGTAAACAACCAGTCGCCGTTGCTCAGCAAGCAATTAAACACCCCCTGGCGGGCATATTCCTGGGCCAGGCCAACCAGAGTTTGGGTTAGTTGTGCAGGCATGGCATCCCGGGGCAGGCTGTGACGCACCTGATTCATGATGTCGCAAAACAGCTCTTCACTATCGGTATCACCAATGGCTTCGTACATACCCACCCGCCGGGAGAAACCCGGGATCTGACCATTGTGCGCAAATACCCAGTTACGCCCCCACAGTTCGCGAACAAAAGGATGGGTGTTGGCCAGATTAATGTTGCCAACATTAGCCTGGCGGATATGGCAGATAGCGGTTTTACTCTTAATCGGCAGTTTGCCAACAAACTCAGCGATGGGTGAGGTGGCACAGGGCTCCGGATCGTGAAACAGCCGCACGCCTTTACCCTCGTAGAACGCCACGCCCCAACCATCTTTGTGTGGCCCGGTGCCGCCACCGCGCCGTGTTAGTCCGGTAAAACTAAAACACAAATCAGTGGGCGTATTGGCACTCATACCGAGCAATTCACACATTGGCTAACCAACCTCAAGATAAACGGATATGAGTGAAGAATAATCACTGACACCGGCGGATTCAACTCTCTGGTACAGTTATTACCACCTGGATTAAGAAGCAGATCCCCTGAATATCTTCAAAAGCTGTGAAAATACACACATTGATTAATATAAATATTTGTTAAATATGGAAATTCAGCAGAAATAACCGCTTAAATGAAGTTGACACGTTTTTTCACCAATTTATACTATTTGGGGCTGGATACCTGTGAGCTTATTGCGGTAAACTATCGGGTAGTAATTCAGGGCAACAGAATAACCAGCACTCCCGACCTGGTGTGCATTAGCGCAGCTGGTATTAATACCGGAAGTTTGGCTGCCCGTATCCGAGCGATAATTAATAATAATGACCTTTCCAGACCTCACCAGAGCTTTTGAACTGTCTTCCAGATTACTGGAAGCCAAAACATTTCACGACCTGAATGTCGTGCTAATGAATACATTGCTTGAAATCGACACCATCGAAAAGGTCTCTTCCTACGAAATTCTGGGCCGGAATTACCGTGACGAACGGACGCCAGAGCCACTCATTCGCAAATTCCCGCTGTCGCTGGCAGAAGACTTCAAGGATGAATTCACCGATATCGTGCGTGACATCAGCCTGCATGGTGAAACCGGAGTGTCTTTCCTGACCTGTGACAGGCAGGAGTACATTTATATTTACGTCAATCGCGGCGAGCCGCCTGAAAAACTGGTGTTGATAAAAGGCGTTGTGGACGAATATAACCTCGAAGTGGTGCGCGGTCTGGCAAAAATTTACGACCATCAGATTCGCCTGTTCGATACCAAAGAGCGGGACATTCTTACCCGTCTGAATAACCGCCAGACGCTCAGCAGCACGTTTGAGCAGGTGCTGGATTTCTACCGCAATAACGCCAACAACGAACTCAATTCCTATATCGCACTGCTCGATATTGACCATTTCAAAACCATCAACGATAAATTTGGTCACCTGTACGGCGACGAGGTATTAATTCACTTCGCGAATATTATGCGCACCACCTTCCGCCATTCCGACTTTTTATTCCGCTATGGTGGTGAAGAGTTTCTGGTGATCATCAACCAAACCGATGAAAACGGGGCGCTGGCCGTGCTGGAACGATTCCGCCTGGCAGTTGAGCATTACGAATTTCCCTCCGGTAACGTCACCGTGAGCATTGGTTGTACGCCAATCAATACACAACAAGCCGTGCCGCTGATGATCGAAGTTGCAGACGAAGCGCTGTACCTGTCAAAATCAAATGGCCGGAACCAGACTAACCTTCTCGAGCACTCAGCAAAACAGTTTGTTGATAACGATATAGAGTTTTTCTAGGCCGGCTCTGCACTCAACTTCAGCTGTCAGGCCTGAAGCAAGGCATTTTTAGACGGAAAGTGACTTTTGGCACTGTTTACCAACCCAGGCTAAACAGTACCCTGAGTCCGATTAAATCGACAGGGAATATAAGAGATGTCATGTAAACTCACCCTTTTGCTGCTAGCCGGCAGCTTACTCACGGCTAAATTAACCTTCGCCTATGCACCAGCAGATCAGGTAGATAAATTACTGGAACAGGCGCAAGCCTTGTTGGGCTCTGACATCGACGATGCCGAAGAAAAAATCGAGGAAGCTCTCGAGCTCGCCCCCAAACGTGCCGATGTACACTTTTTATGTGGTCAGGTCATGGGGATTCAGGCCAGCCAGTCGATTTTCTCGGCCCTCAGTTATGCTGGCAAATCCCTGGATTGCTTTAAACAGGCGGCCCAGCTTGAGCCACAGAACACGGACTATAAGTTTGGCCTGATGATGTTTTATCTGGGCGCGCCAGGCATTGCCGGTGGCGATACGAAGCTGGCCTGGCAACAGGTAAACGATATTGCGGCACTCGATGAACAGGCAGGCATGCGCGCCAAATTAAACTACTACCGTCAGACCGATGACGATAAGGCCTATGCGGAGACCATGACTAGCGCCCAACAACGCTACCCCGACCATGCCGAGTTCTATTACCAGCATGGTCTGGCACTACAGCAACAGGAGCAATACGAACAAGCGCTGGCGCAATTCACCCAAGCTACCAAAGCCACTGTTGACGACGAAGAAGCACACTTCAAGCTAAGTGCCCTGTACCAGATAGGCCGCAACGCGGTGTTTAGTAAGCAGTCAGTTCAGCAAGGTATCGAAGCATTACTGGATTATGTCGAGGCAAGACCGGCTGACACAGGCCTGCCATCTGAGCAATGGGCTCATTTTCGGCTGGCCCAGCTCTACCGGCTAACCAGTGCAACTGATGCGGTAAAACAGCACCTCAAGCTCGCGGCAAACACTGACGATAAGCAATTACAGGACAATATCGACGACTTTTAGGTGACCAGGCTTATGCTGAATGCCGCGAATGTCGGTTAACGCTAAGCAATGCAAAGTTATGCAAAGCCTGCAATAACCGCGACGTTTTAAGGTCCATTGAGTACTTTAACTCTCTGGACTTTTGCTATGACTACAAATCTTCAGCGCCGCCGAATGCTGGTGAAATCAGCGGCGGGCATCACCATTCTGGCGCCAACGTTTTTCTTTATGGGCTGCAACAGCAGCAGTACCTCGCCTTCTGCCGACTCAACGACAACCGAATCCTCTTCGGGTAGCAATACCGGTGGCTCATCAAGCAGTGGTGGTAGCGTTGAAACCACCACAGACTGGGCATCCGGCGGAACGGTTTCGATAACGGAGTCATTTCCTGATGACAGCTTATTCGATACCGGAAGCAGCTGTTCGGTGGAGCTCACAGAGTCACTAACGGAAGGCCCCTGCTATTTCGACAGTGATTATCGCGACGATATTTCGGAGCAACAAACCGGTCTGCCAATGATGCTGTGCCTGCAACTGGTTGATAGCGACTGCAACCCGTTGTCAGGTTATGAAATCGAGGTATGGCACTGTGATGTTGAAGGGATCTATTCAGGTGATAGCAGCGACAGCGTTGACGGCAATGGCTTTAATTCTTCTTTCTGTACCGGTAATGACAGCGCCGCCCTGGCTGCAAAGTGGTTTCGCGGTATTGCCGTCACCGACGCCAGCGGCAGAGTGAATTTCTACAGCTGTTTCCCGGGCTGGTACAGCAGCCGGGCTATTCATATTCACTTTAGGGTTAAGAGCAACAATAGCGACCAGCTTATCTCTCAGTTTGGTTTTGATGACGATTTCGTTGATACCATTTGTTCAACCCACCCCGACTACCTGAGTAGAGGCGAACCCGACACCCACAATAGCCGCGATACGGTTTTTGACGGAGATGAGGATGAGCTTTTCAATATTGCGCAGAATACCGATGGCTCTTTACTGGCCTGGAAACGCATCATCATTTCCTGATCCCGTATTCAAAGATTGGCAACCGGGGTATCCTTAGCAGGTACCCGACGGTTGCTGCTAAGCAAAAGATAAAGGCCGTTGGCAATAAGACACACCATCAGATACACCGGCCTCTACTAACTGACCAGATCGATCTTAGGGGCTAACAGCGGGGGGGAAACGTGTTTCCCTTGCAGCATTTTAAAAGTACCCTCATCATAGGCGATAACAAGTAAAAATGCCGTACAACCCTTTAGTAACGGAAGATAAATGATAACCATCAAGGATATTGCCGAAGCGGCAAACGTTTCCCCTGCGACTGTTTCACGAGTGATTAATAATGGCCCGAAGGTTGGCCCTAAAACACGAGAGCATGTAAAAGCGGTGATGGACAAAATGGGCTATCGGCCCAACATTAACGCACGGGCGCTGGTCACACAAAAAAGCACCTCACTGGGACTGGTGCTGGCAGAGTTAATGGACCCGTTTTTTGCTACCTATGCCGATGCCATCGAAAAAGTCGCACGTAAAGCCAACACTCAACTGTTGATGAGCTCAGGATCCGTGCAGGCTAATACCGAGCTAAAAGCTATCGAAACCCTGCTTAATCACCGGGTTAAAGCCATGGTGGTTCACGCCAAATTTCTGGATGACGACACACTGATCCAGCTGGCCCGTCAGGCCCCCGGCTTTGTGCTGATCAACCGCTATATTGACGCGATCAAACATCGCTGTGTGTGGCTGGACAATATCGCCGGCGGGCGGATGATGGCCGAACATGTGCTCAAGCTCGGTCACCGCAAGATTGCGGTTATCAGCAGTGATTTTGCCATTGAGGACCGCGTCCAACGCGAACAGGGGATCAGGGAGTCCCTCGCTGAGTGGGGAATTGACTTAAGCGACTCACAAATAGTCCATGCCGCTCCCAACCAGGAAGGCGGTGAAATAGCCATGCGCCAATTGCTTGCGGCCGATGCTCGCTTTACTGCGATTCTGGCCTACAACGACGCCATGGCCGCAGGTACCATTAATACGTTGTACGACCACAACCTTGAAGTGCCCGGGGACGTTTCCGTGATGGGCTTCGATGATGTATTACAGGCGCAGTTTTGTCGCCCTAAATTAACTACCATGAACTATCCTATTGAATGGATGGCATCCCAGGCAGCCAGCCTGGCTTTAGACTACGCTCAGGGTAAGCAGCCTGATACGGACGTTACCTATAAATACCTGCCCACCATTGTGGCTAGAAACTCCGTTGCCAGATGCATCGGATAGCGCGAGCTTTTTATTAGAGGCGGAAACTCTAAGCGCCGCCTCTAATCAAGCTAATGTTTTCTTGTCAACCGTCTTTGTAGTGATAGCTGTAGCCGTTCAACGCCGGCGCACCGCCAAGGTGAGCGTAAAGCACTTTAGAGCCCTCCGGGAAAAAGCCTTTTTTGGTCAGGTCGATAAGGCCCTGCATAGACTTTCCTTCATACACCGGGTCGGTGATCATCGCTTCAGTCTTCGCCGCCAGTCGAATAGCTTCGTTAGTTTCCTCAGAAGGAACACCGTAAGCCGGATAAGCGTAATCCGGGTTAATGACGATTTCGTCTTCACGTACCTCGCGGCCCAGTCCTACCAACTCTGCCGTTTTATTAACGATACTGGTGACCTGCTCACGGGTTTGCTCAACCGTACCCGACGCATCAATACCAATTACAGTATCGGCACGGTCATGATTGGCGAAACCGACAATCATACCGCCCTGGGTAGAGCCGGTTACAACGCACACCACGATATAGTCAAACTTAAACCCCAGTTCTTTTTCCTGAGCGATCACTTCTTCGGCAAAACCAATGTAACCCAGCGCGCCGTATTTATGTACCGAAGCGCCAGCCGGGATCGCATAAGGCTTACCGCCAGCGTCTTCTACCGACTGAATGGCTTTCTGCCAGCTGTCTCGTATGCCAATATCAAAGCCGTCATCCACCAGGCGGCTGTCGGCGCCCATTAAGCGGGTCAGCTGGATATTACCAACCCGGTCGTAAACCGCGTCATAGTGTGGCACCCATTTTTCCTGTACCACCACACACTTCATACCAATCTTCGCTGCCGTCGCAGCAACCATGCGGGTATGATTAGACTGTACCCCGCCAATTGACACCAGCGTATCGGCGCCACTGGCCAGTGCGTCCGGCACTATGTACTCGAGCTTCCTGAGCTTGTTGCCGCCCAGTGCCAAACCGGAATTACAATCCTCTCGTTTGGCATAAATATCAACCTTACCGCCAAGCGCTTCGCTCAGCCGTGGCAAATACTCAATTGGTGTTACCCCGAATGTCAGTGGGTAACGCTCAAAGTTACTGATTAATGACTTCATAAACCTGTTTCCAAAAAAATGACTGATGCTCACTACGCTGCCAGCGTGGGCCTTCCTGTTTTTGTAACATTTATCAGACCTGATGCCTGTTGTGCGTTATACTGCACAGCGATAACCCACCATACCACCGTGCGTTATAACGCACAAACAATTATTTCGTTATGGCAGAACAAGAATTCAAACAACATATCGCACAGCACTTAAAAGCATTACGTAAAGCCCAGGGCCTGAGTCTGGACTCGGTCGCGCGATTAACCGGGGTCTCCAAAGCCATGCTGGGACAGATTGAACGGCAGGAATCGAGCCCGACAATTTCGACTTTGTGGAAAATTGCCAGTGGTTTAAATGCTTCCTTCTCCGCTTTCTTTGCCACCAGCTCAGACGAAAGAGCCAGTGACGAAAACTTTCCGGAAGATCCGAACATGAAGGTAAAAGCTATTTTTCCGTATCGTGATGACACGCGCATGGAAGTGATGGAAGTCAGCCTGCTTAATTTTCATGAACAACAATCCGATCCTCACGCGACCGGCGTAATTGAACATGTGCATGTGTTAAATGGCGAACTGTCAGTGTATTTTGATAATGCCTGGCATGAGCTACAGGCCGGCCAAAGCCTGCGATTCTTCGCTGATCAACCGCATACCTACAAAGCACGCTCTGATTACACCGTTTTTCACAATATTATTTGCTACTAACCTGAATCAGGCGCGCTCCCCGACGCTACTTTCTGGCATTGCGGCGCGCCTTGCGTAACTGATACTGCGGTTACATACACAGTTTCTCAAAAGGCTTGTTTTCCAAAGTGTCTTATATTGAAAACCGACTACATCGCTATTAATACAGCACCTATAATGACACCTGTGATGAGAAGCTGAACAAGACAAAAACCCATTATATCTTTGGCTTTTAAGCCCGCAATCGCCAGCACTGGCAGTGCCCAGAAGGGCTGAATAAGGTTTGTCCAGGCATCGCCCCATGCCACCGCCATGGATACCTTACTAACATCTGCACCAAGTTCGAGTGCTGCGGGCAAAACAACGGGGGCTTGCACAGCCCATTGACCGCCACCAGATGGAATAAGCATATTTACGATACCTGCACTTAAAAAACTGTAAAGCGCCAGCGTATCAGCTGTGGCGGCACTTATTAGCCATTGAGAAAGTTCCCTGGCAAGACCCGACTGAACCATTATAGCCATAATCCCTGCGTAGAAAGGAAACTGCAGCACAATCCCACTGGCTCCCTGAATTGCCTGTTGCATGCTATGCAATAAACGCTCAGGCGTACCGTGTAAAATAATAGCAAGGAACAGAAATACAAAATTAATGATATTAAGGTTTAGCGTGCCGCCTTTGGTGAAATGCAGACAAAGATAAGCAACCCCGGCCAATCCAGCCAATAGGGCAAGAATGGGGTTACGTTCAAGTTTTTCTGCCGGGCTAATATGCCCGGATGGAGTTGGTGGTTCAGGCTCTTTCAAATGCTTCGCTTCAACATAGACTCGTTCAGCTTCCGGCGGCATCATTGCCCTGTTTACGACTGGCATAATCACAAAAAGGATCGCCAGAAGCGTCATATTCAACGGCGAGAACAAGGTATCGCTGGTGTTGACAACACCAATCAAATCTTCCGCAAAATGACCAGGAGTAGCAATAGTCAGGGGAACAGACCCAGCCAGTCCACCGTGCCACACAACAAAACCTGAGTAAGCACTGGCAACTAATAAGCGGTAATCGACCTTAACTCTCCGCGCAATAGCTTTGGCAAATAATGCGCCAACAACCAGTCCAAAACCCCAGTTAAGCCAACTTGCTAACATAGATACCAGCGTAACAAGGACAATAGCTTTACCGGGCGATGCCGCTAAACGAGCAATAGTATTCAGTGCGTTCTTCATGATTACAGTGCTGGCCAACATATGACCTGACACCAGAACCAATAACATTTGCATAGAGAATGTGAGCAGACTCCAAAAGCCTCCTCCCCAATATTCCAGCACCTGGGTCACTGATTGTTGTTGCATAATCACAGCAGCGCCCATAACCACAATAGTTAACGCTAAAACAAAAACAAAGGGATCAGGAAGGTATTTTTCTACCAAATTGACAAAAGGTTTCGCGGCAGCGGCAAGCATTGTTAATTTCCTTATAGCCCTGTTTCTATGTTTACACTTGTGTATTACTGTAGCGTCAGATTAAACAACAGACCACTGCTGTTTGTCTTTGAGACATTTAGCAAAATTAAAATTGGTTCCCAGCCCGTTCAACTGACAAATTTCAACTAGTCGTTTTCGGCCTGCCAGGCCAGAATAGCTTCTTCTGCGGCGCGAAAGGCCTCGATCCCGGCTGGCATGCCGCAATACACGGCAGAGTGCAGCAGGACTTCCTGAATTTCCGCCACGCTACAACCGTTGCGCAACGCGCCTCTTACGTGGCCTTTAAGCTCGGTAGAGGCTTTCAGCGCAGCCAGGGTGGCAATAGTCACCAGACTGCGGGTTTGCCTGTTAATACCGTCGCGAACCCAGGTTTCGCCCCAGGCGTTACGGATCACCATATCCTGCAATGGCTGGCTGAATTCAGAGGCGTTATTCATGGCCCGGTTAACATGGGCATCGCCCATTACCTCACGGCGTATTTTCAGCCCCTGTTGATAGGTCTCATTGTCTTTGCTCATATCGCCTCCTGCTTGATGGGTTGTGGCTCTGGTTGATTTACTGCATACAATAAACCAAAGCGATGGTTGCCCTGTATAGCACGTTGGTACAATATGCCTCCGGTTAGCAACAGGGCAAGAAATTCAGCCGCTGGTCCGGCATACCAGATCCCCCATTCTCCCCACATTAACGGCAATACAAAAATTAAGGGCAGGGCAAACAGATAGGTTTTGGCAATACTTAATATGCCCGCCCGTCTGGCGTCACCGATACTCTGAAAATAAAAGCTGATCAGCATTAAAGGGCCCAGCAGGAAAAGCGCCAGGCTTACCACCGGTAGCAATCTGGCTATTTCACTGGTTACCGCCGGGTCGTCAACAAATAGCAAGCCAATATCGGCGCGCAGCCACCACAACAACGCTTCGGTTACCACGCCGTAAAGCAGGGCAACGCCCACGGCAATACACAAGCTGCGATTAGAGCGCTGATATTGCTCGGCGCCAACGTTGTTGCCCACAATACTTTGCATGGCCAGGCCCAGCCCCAGTAATGGCAAATAAATAAAGGTCATTACCCGGGTGATCACACCATAGGCGCTAACTGTAACTTCGTAGCTGTCGGGCAGCCATTGCTGCAAACTAAACAGAATCGCCCCCGACGTAAGTGCCACGCCTACGTAGGTCAGACTTGATGGCGCGCCCAGTGACAGAAACTCGCGCCATCGGTTGCGCACCAGCGTTAATGCAAAAAGTGGTAACCCGAGACGATTTTTGTGGCTGCGGCGAAAACCCCACACCGCACACAGTGCAATGATTTGGGCGGCAAAGGTGCCATAGGAGGAACCCGCTACGCCCAGTTCCAGCAGCACGATAAAGACGTAATTCATCACGCCGTTACCTACGGTGGTCAACAACGAAACCAGGGCAATAAAACCGATATGGCCTTCACTACGCAGACTGTCTGAGGCAACGCCCAGCCAGAATATCAGCGGCGCTCCGAACATGATGATACTCATGTAGGTAAAACTCATTGCAGCCTGCGCCTGATTACCATTGTTACTGGCCAGCGCCAGTGCCTGACCGGTCAGGCCGAATATCGTCAACAGGATAACGCTGATAATCAACGCCAGGGTAAGTGCCTGAGCATAAGCGTTGCGTGCTTCATCATGTTTGCCTGCACCACTCAGGCGGGCCATTACACTGGCAAAACCACTGGCAATCCAGGTCGACAATGCAATCAGTACCATAAATAATGGAAACATTGCGGTCACCGCTGCCAACGCATCAGCTCCCACAAAGACACCGATAAAATAAGCATCCACCAGATTAAGCGAACCGCTCACCACCATCATCAGAATAATCGGCAGCGCGGTTTTCAGAAATACCCGCGTTAACGGCGGGCTAACGTAGGGGTTGTGGCTAGTTTGTGCTGTCATGGGAGTCATTTCCTATGCTAAGCAAGCGGTGAAACTTGTCCTGATATATTGCCTGCAGTGCCTCGGGCCAATTACCTATCGCCTGCGAAAAAGCCGCTTCGTCGAGGCGATAGAGTGCCCGGGAGGCCGCTTCAAAGCCGGCTTCATCCTCAAATACACGCATCATGCTGTACAGCTGATCCTGCTTAATGCGTCGTTCCTGCGCCGGTGTCATGCTGCTCATAGCCGAGTCAATCAGGCGGCGCAAAGTGGTAGAGGCGCCCCCTCGTTGTACCGACAACCACTCCCAGTGCTCAGGGAGTAAGGTGACTTCTTTTGAGATCACGCCCAACTTAGGTCGGCCGCGTTTTTTAGCCGGCGGTACCAGTGCAGCAGGCAGGCGCTTGATCACCTCTTCGGCATCGCCACGCCAGTCGATGTCCACACGCTTACCATTGTCCAGTTTGTATAAACAAGGTTCGGCTTCGGGGAACTGCCTTTGTGCTTCGCGAATAACCGCTGGCAACTCGCCCTGAGCGATCAGCGATTTATTGTGTATCGCGATATAGGTGCTACTCATGATTTTTATTTCCCGATTAATTTTACCGGGGTAAAAATAGCAAGCGCACAAAATTAAATCAATATTACCCGGGTAAAATTAGGGTGAAATCTGGCTGGAAAATACATGAGGCGCAAAAATAAAGGTGTCAGAGACTCTGACCCCTTTATTTTTTGGGTGGTATTGTTAGCCTACGGCTCTCGGGCGCAGTACCTTGCCCATGCTGCGATCGCGCATGCGGGCTGAAATTTCACGGCCGGCACGTTTTACTGACAGTGCGATGGGGTCGAAGTCAACCTGACCCATTTCACTTTTGTCCCAGGCAACCCCCACCGAATCTATGACTTCATCACCGGCGTTAAACACCGGGGCGCTGGCGCCAGTCATACTGCGGGTGAAATCTCCGCTGGATTTTGCATAGCCTCCATTGCGGATAGCCATACTGCTAGTACGACCCTGGGCAACGACATTTATGTTATCGGCGGAACAGTAAGTCGTGCACACTTATTTGTAGACAGCGTGCAGATTTTTACCTTTTGAGAAGGGGCTTAGCGCCCCTTTTATGCAAACCAGTGACGGGTGCGGTTAGCAAACCACACTAACGACAACATCACCGGCACTTCTACCAACACGCCCACCACGGTAGCCAGTGCCGCACCGGAATGCAGACCAAACAACGAAATGGCTACCGCAACGGCCAGCTCAAAGAAGTTAGACGTGCCGATCATACACGCCGGGGCAGCGACGTTATGGGGCAGTTTAAGCTGTTTGGCAATAAAATAGGCAATAGCAAAAATACCATAGGTCTGGATTAACAGCGGTATTGCAATTAATACAATGGCCTGGGGCTTATCCAAAATGGTTTCTGACTGAAAGCCAAACAACAACACCACAGTAGCCAGCAAACCAACAATAGACCAGGGTTTCATGGTTGCCAGAAACTGGTTCAGGCGCGAGTGATCATCGCCTTTATCGAGCTTTTTACGGGTTATGGCGCCAGCCACCAGCGGGATTAATACATACAACACCACCGACAAGAACAGGGTATCCCAGGGTACGGTGATATCGGTTATGCCAAGCAGCATACCGGCGATTGGCGCGAAAGCGAAAATCATAATAATGTCGTTAATCGACACCTGTACCAGGGTGTAGTTAGCATCCCCTTTGGTTAGCTGACTCCATACAAACACCATGGCGGTACAGGGCGCTACGCCCAACAGGATCATGCCGGCAATGTATTCAGTTGCCGTTTGCGGGTCGACCCAGTCTGCAAAGAGTCCTTTAAAAAATAACCAGCCTAATAGCGCCATGGTAAAGGGTTTAATTAGCCAGTTAATGACCAAGGTCAGCGCCAGACCTTTAGGCTTTTTGCCCACGTCTTTTAACGAGGTAAAATCTATCTGCACCATCATCGGGTAAATCATCAGCCAGATAAGCACCGCAATGACCAAATTAACGTGGGCATACTCCACACTGGCTATGGTTTCGAATATGCCCGGCGCCAGGCTGCCCAGCACTATGCCAGTAATAATAGCGAGCCCGACCCATACTGATAAATAACGTTCGAATAATCCCATTACCTGACTCCTTAAACAGACCGCTGGTTAACCCGCTCACTGAGCTTCTCGGCTGATTCCACGCGCTCTGAATAACGGTCGACAAAATAGTCTTTGTTGGTGCGCAGCAATAGGGTAAATTTCATGAGTTCTTCCATCACATCGACAATGCGATTGTAGTAAGGCGATGGCTTCATTCTGTCGTTCTCGTCAAACTCCATAAAGGCCTTGGCCACACTGGACTGATTAGGGATAGTCACCATCCGCATCCAGCGACCAAGCACCCGCAGCTGGTTCACCACGTTAAACGACTGCGAGCCGCCACACACCTGCATTACCGCCAGGGTTTTGCCTTGAGTAGGGCGCACGCTGCCCACACTTAATGGCACCCAGTCTATCTGACTCTTGAAGATGCTGGTCATGGAGCCATGCCGTTCAGGTGAACACCACACCTGCCCTTCAGACCACATCATCAGCGAGCGTAATTCCTGCACTTTGGGGTGGTTTTCATCTTCCGTATCGGTTTGCGGCAATCCTTCAGGATTAAAGATTTCAACCTCTGCGCCCATGCGGCTCAGTAGCCGGGCACACTCTTCCACCACCAGCCGGCTAAAGGAGCGTTTACGAAGCGAACCGTAAAGTAACAATATACGCGGTGCATGGGCGGCAGCCTCGCTCTGGCATTTTTCAAAACTGGGGATATCCAGCTGCGACTCATTAATATTGGGCAGTGAAGTATCGTTAATGGTCATTATTGCGCTCCCAGTGCAGCCAGGGCAGCTTTAAGTTCAGCGGGCGATGCGCTTAGCTCTGCCACTGGCAACAGCTTGTTCACCCGTTCGGTGATTTCGCTGATGCAGGCGCGGAAGGCCGCTGCTTTTTGCTCGTTGCTACCTTCTACTTTCGACGGATCGCTTAGGCCCCAGTGCACTTTGACAGACTTTCCGAACCACACCGGACAACTCTCTGAGGCTGCTGAGTCACACACGGTCACCACTACATCCGGCTCAAAACTCTCAAATTCATCCCACGATTGGCTGGTTAGCCCGTCAGTGGGCACGCCGGCTTCAGTGAGATACTGTAAAGAAAGCGGATGCACCACACCGGATGGCTGACTACCGGCACTCCTGGCAATGATCTTATCACCGGCCACATGATTGGTAATGGCTTCAGACAAGATGCTACGGCAACGATTATGGGTACAAATATACAGAATTTTCATGACGACCTTTGCTTAGTGCTTAGTTACTGACAGCCCGGCCCTTGCTGCCGGTACTGATGAAGTTTATCGATGGCGGAACTGAAGTAAGACAGATTGTTATCAGCGGCCAGACGGATGACATCCCGCGCCCAGCCAGGTAAATCCTGGTGCAGCCGGTAATACACCCATTTACCGCGCCGTTCATCCTGCAAAATACCGCAGCGTCGCAGCTCGGCCAGATGACGGGATACCTTGGGCTGATCGAGCTCTAGTGCGGCAATGAGATCGCACACACAGGCTTCCTCAAAATGACTTATCAGCAACACAGACTGCAGCCGGGTGTTATCCGACAGGCACTTGAAAAGTTGTAATGGCATCATTTAACACATACCTTAAATCACATATGTAAAATATCATATATGTGTTATTGCATATGTCAAACACAAAAAAAGCGGTGATAAGGTTACTCCTATCACCGCTTCTAAAGTCAATACTGAAGAGAGAACTTATCCTTGCCCTGGCGCGTAAGGAAATTTGCGCGACTGAAATTCTTTCAGACTTCCCTGCGGTTCTGGCAAACCAACAGGGACAGAACGCTCAGAGAACGTCTGGAAATACAGCACACTGGCATCCCGCCACCACTTTGCTTCCTGTTGCTGAATGCTCAGCGCCATTTCCACCTGACGAAACTGGTTGGCATCAATGTAGGGTTTTACCTGCTGCCAGCGCTGTTGCATATCGCTGACGCCATCAACACCCCGGTAATAGTACCTGACCAGCTCGTTCCATAAAGTCTTGCCATTCGCCAGTTGATAATCCCACGGCAAATGATGGAACCATAGCAACAATTCCTTCGGTGTGGTTTCAGGATTAGCGAACTTTTGTTGCCAGTAGGGTGCATACTGACTGATAGCATTAGTGCCAGATGCGGTGCGATCGAGGCCGATACCCTGTTTATCTGCACGATGGTAATACACCGGGTTCCAGTCTGCCCGTCCCAGGTTATCTACCCACGGGCCCGGCCCGTAATGGTGACCAGAGTCCATCAGGTGATGCAGGCCAAGCGGTGTCATGTATTCCACAACATACTCCCGCGATGGCATCATTATGGCCTCCACCTGCCGGACGGCTTCTGGTTGCACGGTGAGCGTTTGCTTGATCCATTCATTGGCGATTTGCTTTGCGCTTAGCGTATGATCCCAGGCTAAACGGCCAAAGGCATACCAGTTAGACTGAGCAAAGATATGACCGGTCCAGTTGCGCTGCATGCCGGTATTCGCTACCCCGGCGATACCGGTAAGTTTGTGGTTGTACAACGAACCGTCCACCACTTTAGCCACGGTCGAGCCCGGGCCTTTAACATGAGTATCGGCATCCATCGCCTCTTCAAACAACGTGCCCAAATAAGCTAAGTGAGTGGAAAAACCGAGGTATTCCTGGGTAATTTGCAGTTCCATGGCCAAAGGCGTTTCTGGCGTAGCGCCAAACAACGGGCTGAAGGGTTCGCGCGGCTGAAAATCGATAGGGCCGTTTTTCACCTGCACAATCACATTGTCCATAAACTTCCCGTCCAACGGCACAAACTCATCGTACGCCTGCAGGCTGCGCTCTTTGGCCGGATCGTTGGCGTACACAAAAGCCCGCCAGAATACGACGCCGCCATGGGGCTTTAATGCGCTTGCCAGCATATTCGCGCCTTCGGCATGCGTGCGACCGTAATCACCCGGGCCAGGCTGCCCTTCGGAGTTGGCTTTTACCAGAAAGCCACCAAAATCCGGGATTAGCTGATAAATTTCCGCCGCTTTGTGTTTCCACCACTTTTGTACCTGCGGATCGAGGGGATCAGAGGTGTCCAGCCCGTCCAGCTGTTGGGGCGAACTAAACTTGATCGACAGATACATTTTTATGCCATAAGGACGCACAATGTCGGCCAGCGCTTTAACCTTTTGCAAATACATGGGAGTAAGCATCAGGGCATTGGCGTTAACATTGATTGGCACCATGCCATTAATACCAATACTCGCATTCGCTCTGGCGTAATCGTAATAACGCTGGTCTTTATCAAGGGGCAGGCGATGCCAGTCAAAAATCGACTCACCGGCATAACCACGCTCTGTATGACGGTCGAGGTCATCCCAGTGATTCAGTAAGCGGCGTTGAATTTTTGGGTTTTGCAGTACCGACAACGAATCCAGCGGCTGTTGAATAAACACCAGACGTAACAGGTGATAACTGCCATACAATAAACCAATATCCGTTTTTGCGGTGATCAGGATATCGTTACCGTGGCGCTTAAGAATAAAGCCTTCATCACCGAGTTGCGCAGTCACATCAGCCTGCAGGTTGAAGCGAGCCTGAAGTTCGGGGGTAATCTTTTGTACTAATAAGGTACCACTCGACTGACCTACCCGGTTGGCAAACGCCCGGCGAAACTCATCGCGAATAATATTGTGGGTCTCGGTGCGGCCAACCACCTTTAGTGTAGCCGCCGGCAAGGCCGCATCAATGACATCGTAGCGCTGCCAAAGACGGTAACCGTCTTCGCCGCTAAAATCCGGCACCGCCATTACCCGGGCGCTGATAAGTAACAATAAACAGACAACAATTCGCACGCAATACTCCAATGACTAACACATCACAAAGAGCCTATCACTGTGAATTTTTACCGTCAGCGAATAAGTAAATTTAGTGTTAACAACATCATAAAACGTAATCAGAACTAAACTTTGTTTTGGTCTGGAATTACTCTGTAGATGACAGGCCGCAACGAAAATTAAGTACGAGCAACTGCGGGCGAGTAGCCTTATCACAGCTCAGCCAAGCACAAAGCCAAACTATTCCAAAGCTCAGTTTACCGGGGTGCTTAACCCGTTACACTGCTAATTTTACAAGGGCTGGCAAATGATTATTCAACAAGTATTGTTATTACTAAGCTTGCTGCTATGCCACGCAGCAGTAGCGCAAACTGCCCCAATGCAACTGGCCGAATCTTATAAGGGCGATATCGCCATTAGTGAATACCTGGTAAGTGAAAAACTCGACGGAATTCGCGCGCGCTGGACGGGGACCAGGCTTATTACGCGTAACGGCAACCCTATTTACCCGCCCCCATGGTTTACCCGCAACTGGCCGACTGAGCCTCTGGACGGTGAACTCTGGAGCAAACGGGGCAGCTTTGAGGAGATTGCCTCCACCGTACTGAGCCATCACCCTGATGAACGCTGGCAGGCAATTAAAATGATGGTGTTTGACCTGCCCGTTACCGGACTGCCCTTTGAGGAGCGCGTTAAGCGGATGCAAGCGCTAATAGCTCAAGCCAATAATCCCAGCCTTAAAATGATTGAACAGTTCACCTTGGACTCGCTACCTGCGCTGGAAGATGCCCTGGATAACATCACTCAACAAGGTGGCGAAGGACTCATGCTTCATCATCGCCAGACGCACTATCAGCAGGGGCGCAACCCGGGTTTATTAAAAGCTAAACGCTACCAGGACGATGAAGCCAGAGTGCTCGCTCACCTGCCCGGCAAAGGCAAGTTCAAGGGCATGATGGGTTCACTGTTGGTGGAATCCCGCCAGGGTCAGCAGTTTAAAATTGGCAGCGGCTTTAGCCTGGCCAACCGTCAGTCGCCACCACCAGTAGGAACCTGGGTAACCTATAAATATTATGGCCTTACCCAGCGCGGCATTCCACGTTTCGCAAGCTTTCTGCATAAGCGGCCGGAGGAAGACAACCCGATTAAACACACATCGCCGGATTAATTAACCCCAGTACGTAACAATATAGAAGGCTACAATACAACAGCTATTGCCCGTTGGGCTGTACAAGCAGCGCAAAACGATCCATCCTAGGTATAACAACAAGAAACACCGGCAACGAAGTAGTGCAGTTAGTGAAACCTAATCATACTGCACGACCCCTTGCCCGGTGACATCAAGCCTGCAAGACACGCAAATTAGTTCAGTACCGGCAACTATCGCAATCACAAACTGCTACCCGAACCTTGAGTAGCCAGTTACCAACGCCGATTCTGTTTATACACTCACGCTAAAGCACGGTTTATCGTTGCTTTGCACAAGACTTACAAGGAAATAACCCGGGTATGTGGTTAAGCACAGAATGCAATCTTACCTTTGATATAACAACACCTACCCCGTTTATACTGATGTTGCGGCCCCGTAATGATTTTAATCAGTGGGTGGCGGAGCAAACCTATACCATTACGCCTAATGTGCCGGTGATTGAATATAACGACAGTTTTGGTAATTCCTGTCAGCGATTGGTAGCACCGGTTGGCACATTTTCGGTGCGAACCTCAGCGAAGGTATTAACGTCGCCGGCGGTGATAGGCGACCGCTGGGCGGGATTTAATGAAATCGACACACTCCCCAATGAGGAGTTGAGTTACCTGCTGCCTTCACGCTATTGTGAATCTGACCGATTTGTTGAAATGGCCCACAGCATTGTAGCTAATTGCGTGCCGGGCTATGAGCAAGTCGCGGCTATTGAAAACTGGATTCGAACCCATGTGCGCTTTAATCCTGACTCGATCTACTTTCAACAGTCTGCCACAGAGATCAACCAATCCCGTGAAGGCGTATGCCGTGAGTTAGCCCACTTGGGCATCGCCATGTGCCGTAGCTTATGCATTCCGGCCAGAATGGTAGTGGGTTATCTGCACGGCTTAACTCCCATGGACATGCACGCCTGGTTTGAAGCCTACGTGGGCGGTCGCTGGTATACCTTTGATGCTACCCAGCCCTCGTCCGACGGTGCGCGCGTAGCGATTGCCTTTGGCCATGACGCCTCAGATGTGGCGACCTTCACTCAGTTTGGACCAGCCGTACAACCCAAAGTCATGGCGGTTAACGTAAGTGAAATCGAACCGCCTGATGAGGCAAACCTCAAAGCCTGAAGCACCTGCCAGCAAACCATTCAACAAAACAGGCCTTAATCGTATGAGGCCTGTTTTTTCACCTATCACAATAGCAATTTTGCGATGAACGCTCAGAGCGTATCCTTACCTCAATAACATCTTCTCTTGCTACTTTCTTCGAAGGCTAAATTTGAAGAAGTGGCACTGTGAAATAAATACTATTGTAATGAAAACCCTATAGTCCGGTGGCAGCACTGAAATTTCGGAAACACTGTAATACGCTGATTTAAAAGACGAAAACACAAATTCCAAAAGTGGTCTCTGACTTGCACCCGTCTCTGAAAATGTTGATATCAGGAGACAAATAATGTCAGAGACAGTAAACACGGTAAATCCTACCACCGAGCAACCCGTTGCAGAATACACTCTCATGTCTGAAGCTGAGGCGAATCAAGCAGTTGATTCGGCCAATACGGCTTTTCTGTCATGGAAGAAAACCAGCTTTGCCGAGCGCGCCGAGCTGATGAATAACCTTGCCGACCAAATCGAAAAACAGTCTGATGCGATTATCGATTTGATGGTTAAAGAAATGGGTAAAGTGGTAGAGCAGGGTAAGCAGGAAGTGGAGCTCTGCGCTGCGATTTGTCGCTATACCGCTGAAAACGGTGCCAGCGTATTGGAAGATGAAAACCGCGTATTTGAAGGCGGTACGGCGATAATCACCTATCAGCCGCTTGGCGTTATCCTTGGGAACCAGCCCTGGAACTTTCCACTCTACCAGGTGATTCGTTACAGCGCGGCGAACATTATGGCTGGCAACACAACCGTTATGAAGCACGCTAAGAATGTCTTTGGCATGGCTGAACTTATTGAAAAACTCTACACCGACGCAGGCTTTCCGGAGCATGTCTATCAGTCGCTGCTTATTGATGGCAAAACGGCCAGTGCACTGATTAAACACGATAAAGTACGCGGTGTGACGTTTACCGGCAGTGATGGCGTAGGTAAGTCAGTGGCAGAAACAGCCGCCAGCTTAGCCAAAAAGACGGTTCTGGAACTGGGCAGTAATGATGCGTTCGTAGTGTTGTCAGACGCCGATGTCGAGACTGCCGTTAAAGCCTGTGTGCAGGGGCGCATAGTGAATAATGGCGAGACCTGTGTGGCAGCAAAACGCTTTATTATTACTAAGTCGGTTTACGACCAGTTTAAAACACAATTTTTAACAGCGTTTAAAACTCTTAAAGTGGGCGATCCGCGCGATGAAGACACCGACCTTGGCCCGATGGCCCGTGAAGATCTCCGTGATGAATTGCATAAGCAGGTAATGGAATCGGTGGCAAAAGGCGCTTCTATACTGCTGGGCGGCGAAGTGCCCGACGGTAAGGGCTGGTTCTATCCGGTAACTATTCTGGAAAATATAAAGCCGGGCATGCCTGCCTATGACGACGAATTATTTGGTCCTGTCGCTTCGTTTATTAAAGCTGAAAACGATGCTGAAGCCATGCAAATTGCCAACGACTCGCGTTATGGCCTCGGCGGCGGCATCTTTACTACAGACAAGGAAAAGGCAATCAAACTGGCGCGAGAAGAGTTTGATACCGGCATGGTGAATATCAACGGCTACTCTTTGGCTCAACCTAACCTGCCATTTGGTGGCGTTAAGGACAGTGGTTATGGCCGTGAGCACGGTGGCTTTGGAATGCGTGAATTTGTTAACGAAAAGACGATTTTCATTTCTGAATAAGACTAGCGGTCATTAATAGAACGGGATGAGTGGCTTAAAGCCACTCATCTACATCCTGCCCACCCAGTATTGCCATAATTTCAACCTCAACACCATTGAAACGATAGTAAATACTGTCGGCACCATAAGCACAACGCCTGTATCCTTTTCGAATATGCTCAACTGATTGATATGCAGCGGGGTTCGTCGCTATTTTCAAAAGTATGAAAAAAAACCTCAAAGTACTTATCCGCCTCGAGTTCGCCATATTCGGCAAAACCGTAGCCATAAATGCGTTTGAGATCCTGTTTGGCGTTCAGCGATAACTTGTATCGATTCATCTATCGTTTCAAATCAACTTTGAATTCTTTCAGCATATCTTCGGGGGATTGATCAACGAATCCACTATTTTCTGCACTTTCCAGCTTTTGATTGATTGCCTCGGCGCGTCGTGCCCGGCGAATCAAATCGTTTACGAGTTCACTTTTGTTTGCATAGTCCCGGGTTTCTTCAACCTGGCTCTTCAGCCATTCATCATTTTTTTCAGTCAGGGTAATACTTTGACGAGGCATAATTATCACTCCACCAGCTAGCTATTGGTGCGATTTTACACCAGACATTCTTAAATGTCTGCTTGTTGTTGATCACAGTAGCCCAGAACTATTCATGAGAGGGTCAAACATATTGAGAGCGCAGGATTCTGTTACGGTCAAATGCCGACAAAGAACAATTGCCCTTATCAACATTCAAACAAAATCAAAAAAAACAACAATTTACAATCATTTTATTTGTCCACCTCATTTACCTTATTGTTAAATTTTGTTAGCCTCCCCGCGATTTCCAATAGAGTGGGAATGTTCTTTAAATAAGGATTTAAAAAAATGCAAAAAACAATAATAGCTGCCTGCCTGTCTACATTACTTGCCTCTCCGGCGTTCGCAAATACTGAGAACGAATCCCAACAATCCAACGGTAAATTTAGCGCTGGGGTAGGTTCATACGCGCTTGTCGTTGAAGCTGATGGCTACTCAGAAGATCAATTTGCAGGTTTTAGTGTATTTGGCGACTACGCGTTTAATGACCATTTTTCATTGCGTGGCCAATACTATTCAGTGGAACATGATGATTTCTCAGAGCTCGAAGCTTCCGGACTAGAAGCTAATGCATACTTTGGTACCGGACTCGCTAGCAATGGCTTTAAAGCTTTCATCGGTGGCGGCTTCTACTCAGAAGAAATGGAAGCAGATGGCTTTGATGAAAACTTCTCCGGTGCTCAGATTAGCGGCGGTATTGGTTACAACTGGCAGAAAGTGTCACTCGATTTTACGCTGGCAATCCGTACTGCTGGTGATTATGCCGATATGCTTGATGAAGATGAAGACGATGTGGTCGCCGCATCAGGCTCATTAAATATTGCCTACCGCTTTTAATTTCAGGCAAAATTGTTAAGCATAAAAATCCCGCAAATTGCGGGATTTTTATGCTTATTATAGATTGACAAAAAACTATCATACTAAAGAGAATATAAGTTATTGATTTTATAAATCCCAACTTATCCGATAAATAAAAAAGTATCATCCTATTCGAATAGATTGGTGTGGAGATCACTCAAATCTGATACAAAAAAGTTTCATACTATCAATTAAATATTGAAGCGCATTTTAGGACAAGCTAACGCAAAAGTTTGAAACCTAAATTTTTAGACGGACTATTTGACTAAGAAACTATATGATTTCATTGGTTCAGCGTAATCCTCTTTCAAAAACTGCTTATTAATAATAAGACCTTTCACAGAACAACTCTATGCTTTATTAATCTGCCGCGGGGCATTGCATAACCCAGTTAAGGATATCCATGGCAGTAACCACACCAATCAGCACTGATTCACGCGTAACAAATAATCGATGGATATCATGCGACTCGATGATGTTATACGCCTCTGAAATAGGTCTTTTCTCGTCAATTGAAAACACTTCTGGGGTCATTATAGAGTTGACCGTGCAATAATCAGATGCGCGTGACTTTATCCGATCAATTTCTGATTGCAGCACGGTACCCTGTGGCCCAATGTAGTGTTGAATGATTTTCTCAATCTCTTTTTCGTCTGGGCTGCTGCCTTCAAATTTCACAACATCAGTTTGTGTAACAACACCGACAAGGGTTTCATCAGATGCAATAACTGGAGCACCAGTTATTTTATGCTTCGCAAAAAACTCTGAGAGTTTTTTGATAGACCAGCCTTCATAAACTGTCAGTAAATCTGCACTGGCAATTGCTGCTACAGGGTATTTTTCTAGCAAATCCAGCACTGTTGTTTTATCACTTACCATGTTTCCATTCCTTCTCAGTTAAAGGCAGCCACCACAACTACCGCATCGCCAGTCATTTTGATTTACCGCCTCATAAAACCACTCAACATGCTGTTCATCGAATGGGATGTCGTAACGCTCAAACAGCGGCACAAGCCAGTTTGCTTGCTCCTCAATCCATTCGTGGATCTCCAGTCCTTCTATGTATTCTTCATCATCCGGGAATAGCCAACTGAAAATACCGCGAGTGTCCATATGGTTCTCGGCTTTTGCCGACGGCAATTCCAAAAGTTGTTGGTTAAAGCAGATTTCCCAATGGCCCAAACAGAGCGTGTGTCCTTGCGCGGTCCATCGCGCCGTGAAGGGATTCGTCATCTTTTACCCCACCACTTTATCGAGTTTAAACAACACTACTGCATTAACATAGAATCATCGAATTCAAACTTGAAACCTTGTATATCTGCTTCGCTAACGAGTCGATGCAAATACTGCGACAGTGCTTTACGGTGAACTTTATCATTAAGATATTGTTTGATTTTTTCGCTGACCATATCGAATGAAAGTGGTTTGCCGTCTACTTTTCTGGCAACAAGAACTACATGGTAACCATAGCGAGTCTCTACCGGCTGAGGCATCAGCCCCTCACTGGCGGCAAAAACCTGGCGTTCAAACTCCCTTACTGTCTGACCATAGGAAAGCTGACCTAAGCTGCCGTCAACATCTTTGGAAGGGCATGAAGAAAACTGTTTCGCCAACTCTCCAAAAGTAGATTCTCCGCCTTGTAACTTATGAATTAAGTTAACCGCCAATGCAAGAGACTCTGCCCTGTGTTCAAGATCCTTCGGGTCTGATGCAATCAGTATGTGACTTGCTTCAATTAGCGGAGCTGTTTTGAACGTACCCTTGTTTGCGCTGTAATAGCGCTCGCATTCCTCGGTGGTTGCCTCCGGTACGCAGACTTCAGAGGCTAATAGGCTATCAATCAATTGACTGTTTTGTTCAATTGCATCTGATTTAGGGTTGAGTGGGATCCCTTTTTCCATCGCTTTTTGCGTAACCAGCTCACCGATGATCAGTGTTTCTGCCGCTTTTACCATCGCTTGTCGGCGTGACTCGGCAGGATGATACTGAACCTCAGCGTCGATCATCGCCGCGCTAATGGTTTTCCCGTTTACCGTAATATCTGGTGTGTTTGTAAGTGACATAGTCAATCCTACTTAAAAAAGGAGGCTTCCTTGCCCCAATGAGTGATTGTGGAAATTATGCTCTTGAACGAACAACCTGATAGCTTCTGCGAACATACTGCACAGGAACGCTCCAGATATGCACCAACCTGCTAAATGGGAATAGTACGAACAACGTAATACCCAAAGTAACGTGGAACTTGTAAACCGGATGAACTGTTGAAATAAACTCTACTGCTTCAACCGGTCTGAACGTCAGTAAGTACCGAGACCAGCTCATTAGGTTATACATCACAGCACCATCCATATGACCCGAAGAGATCACGATGGTAAACATACCTACGATTAACTGAAGGTAGATAAGCAGTAAAATGCCGGTGTCCATCTTACTGCTGTTAGCGCGGATCCTAGGGTCAAACAAACGGCGCTTTACCAACATAGTTAAACCAATAAAACATAAGACACCAAAGAAGCCACCCACACCCATCGCTATCACTTGCTTAGTTGCCAATGAAATTCCTAGTGCGTGCCAGATTTCCCAAGGCAAGACGAGGCCGGCAAAATGTCCTAATAAGATCGCAATGATACCAACGTGAAATAAAATATTGGCTACACGAAAGTTTTTGTTACTAAGCATTTGGCTTGACCCAGTTTTCCAGCTGTATTGCTCTCGGTCATAGCGCAGAAGACTGCCGAGAAAGAAAATCCCGGTTGCGATATAAGGATAGATGCCAAAAAAGAACATATCTAAAAACGCCATAACTAGCTCCTTATTGCTTGCTCAGCCGCTGGGGCTGACGAATTATCTATAAAACTGATGGGGACATCCTGGTCGCGACGTTGTGTCTCAGTAGGTCGATTGACCTGAGAGGGGCAACCGCCGTTTACTGCATCGCCACCAAAAGTAACAGCTTCTTCTTCCCAGACTTTGTCCAACGCCTTTTTGGTATCATCACGTTTTTCATCTTTGACTTGCTCACGTAATGCCTGCACATCAATGGCTGCCTCAGAAAGCGCAACTAATGCTGAAAAGACAGCACTGTAGTTGCAGTCTCGTTTTTCTAGACGCACTTGGAGAAGAGCAAGGATCGGTGCAATGTCCTGCAACCAACCTTTGCCATTCTCGCTGCCTTGTGTGCTAACGAACTCAAGAAACAATGGGATATAATCAGGTAACTCTCTGACACCTATGTCCAGGCCTGCTGCTCGGTACTGTTCAAGCAAGTTGACCATTGCCTGGCCCCTGTCGCGCGATTCACCATGAATATGTTCATAAATGAGCAGCGAGAGTGAACGACCCCGTTCAAACAAACCATCATAGTCAGCCTGCCAATCAAGCAAGCTGTCTGAGAAGCGCTGATCGACAAATGCGAGCAGACTCGCTTTGTTGGTTTCATCAAGCGCGGCATCGTTTGCAATGATTTCTGCAACATCGATTCCGTGCTCATAAAGCGCTTCTGTCGGGTAATCAAGAAGTCTTGAAAGGACTTTTAAAATTTTCATCAGTCTTGTACCTCTACAGGGATGACTTGACGAACGATTTGTTTTTTACCGCCAAACAAGTCAGTACTGCTGTCACCGCCACTACAACCGTTACCGAAGCTGAAACCACAACCCGATTTCATATCGTAAGCATCTGCCGCATACGCTTTGTGGCTAGTCGGAATGACAAATCTGTCTTCGTAATTAGCAAGCGCCATATAACGATACATCTCTTCAACTTGCGCGACGGTGAGTCCGGCTTGTTCCAGCGCTTCCAGATTTTCTTCACCGTCTACTTGTTGTGAACGTTTGAATTTACGCATTGCCATCATACGTTTTAAAGCATGTTCAACTGGTGCTTCGTCACCTGCAGTTAACATATTGGCCAAGTACTTCATCGGAATACGTAGCGCTTTTAAGTCTGGGAAAACACCATCCATTGGCACACTACCGGCCTCAACTGCGCTCTGAATTGGGCTTAAAGGCGGCACATACCAAACCATTGGCAGAGTGCGGTATTCAGGGTGTAAAGGCAGAGCAACTTTCCAGTCCATTGCCATTTTGTAAACCGGAGACTCCTGAGCCGATTTTAACCAGGCGTCTGGAATACCTTCTTTGCGTGCTGCTTCCTGTACCGCCTCATCGAATGGGTCGAGGAAGATATCGCACTGCGCTTGGTAAAGATCCTTATCATTGGCAACACTGGCGGCTTCTTCGACGCGGTCAGCATCATAGAGCATAACGCCTAAGTAGCGAATACGACCAACACAGGTCTCAGAACAGACGGTGGGTTGGCCAGCCTCAATACGTGGATAGCAGAAAATACATTTCTCAGATTTGCCGGTTTTCCAGTTGTAATAGATTTTCTTGTACGGGCAACCACTGACACACATTCTCCAGCCGCGACACTTGTCCTGATCAATCAATACAATGCCGTCTTCTTCACGCTTGTAAATTGCCCCTGATGGGCAAGACGCCACACACGCAGGATTGATGCAATGCTCACACAAGCGAGGTAGATACATCATGAAAGTCTTTTCAAATTCGCCGTACATATCGGCCTGGATCTGATTGAAGTTGCTGTCAGCTCGACGCTTGGAAAACTCGGTACCGAGGATTTCTTCCCAATTAGGGCCCCAGTCAATTTTTTCCATCCGCTGACCCGTAATCAATGAACGAGGACGTGCGACAGGCTGGTGTTTACTTTCACCAGCTTTATGCAAATGCTGATAGTCGAAATCGAACGGCTCGTAGTAATCATCAATACCCGGCAGATCAGGGTTGGCAAAAATGTTGGCCAGAATGCGCAGCTTGCCACCCTGCTTGGGTGTCAATTTGCCATTGCTGTGCCGAGTCCAACCACCGTTCCATTTTTCCTGATTCTCCCACTCCTTGGGATAGCCAATGCCCGGTTTGGTTTCGACATTATTGAACCATGCGTACTCGACACCTTCACGCGATGTCCATACATTCTTACAAGTTACAGAGCAGGTGTGGCAACCGATACATTTGTCAAGGTTGAGCACCATGCCTATTTGAGCTCTAACTCTCATGATTAGCCCTCCGCTCCAAAGTTGTTAAATTCATCTGCACTCTGTTCAGAGCTGTCATCGTCCAACCAATCGACTTTCGCCATTTTTCTCACAATAACGAATTCGTCCCGGTTACATCCCACGGTGCCGTAGTAGTTAAAACCGTAGGATTGCTGCGCATATCCACCAATCATATGCGTTGGTTTCATCACCGCTCGCGTGACCGAGTTGTGGATACCACCGCGAGTTTTGGTCATTTCTGAACCCGGCACATTCACAATGCGCTCCTGAGCGTGGTACATCATGCTCATGCCTTCCGGTACACGCTGTGACACTACCGCTCTGGCCGCAATCGCACCGTTGACGTTAAAGACTTCGATCCAATCGTTGTCGACAATGCCTGCGCGTTGCGCGTCGGGTTCGGAGATCCATACAATCGGGCCGCCGCGAGACAATGTAAGCATCAACAAGTTGTCTGAATAGGTGCTGTGGATCCCCCACTTCTGGTGTGGTGTTATCCAGTTCAGCGCAATCTCTGTGTTGCCATTAGGTTGTTTGTTCATCATTGGCTTAACGGTTTTGAGATTGATTGGTGGCTTATACAGGCACATGGTTTCTCCAAAATCGCGCATCCATTCATGATCCTGATAGAACTGTTGACGACCTGTGACTGTGCGCCAAGGAATGTACTCATGCACGTTGGTATAACCTGCGTTATATGAGACGTGTTCATCTTCTAAGCCTGACCAAGTCGGCGAGCTGATGATCTTGCGCGGTTGTGCCTGCACATCTCTGAAGCGGATCTTTTCCTCTTCTTTGGGTTTGGCCAGATGAGTGTGATCCAGTCCGGTAAACTCGCCAAGGGCAGACCATGCTTTCACTGCAACCTGGCCGTTAGTTTCCGGCGCAAGTGAAAGAATCACTTCCGCCGCATCAATAGCTGTTTCAATTTTGGGGCGACCTTTATTCGCGCCTTCTTCAACATGGCGACGATTTAGCTGACCAAGGAATTCAACCTCTGCATCGGTGTTCCAATTAATGCCTTTGCCACCATTGCCAAGTTTTTCAAGCAACGGCCCAACTGATGTGAAACGTGCATAGGTGTTTGGATAGTCGCGCTCAACCACAATCATATTCGGCGCAGTCTTGCCTGGGATAAGGTCACATTCACCTTTCCACCAGTGCTTCACACCAAAAGGTTGTGCGATTTCTGCGGGCGTATCGTGCAGAATCGGTAAGGTGACTAAGTCTTTCTCCACACCCAAGTGACCAACCGCCGTTTTTGAGAACTGCTTGGCGATGCCTTTGAAAATATCCCAGTCAGAACGAGACTCCCACACTGGATCTACCGCCGCACTCAATGGGTGAATGAATGGGTGCATATCAGAGGTATTGAGATCGTCTTTCTCGTACCAGGTTGCGGTTGGTAAAACGATGTCTGAGTACAGACAGGTGGTTGACATACGGAAGTCCAAAGTTACCAACAGGTCAATTTTACCTTCTGCAGCTTCATCGACCCATTTGATGTCCTCTGGCTTTTTGCCCCCGTCTTCACCAAGATCTTTGCCCATCAAGCCGTGTTTTGTGCCGAGTAAATGGCGCAGCATGTACTCGTGGCCTTTCCCTGAGGAACCAAGCAAGTTCGAGCGCCAGATAAACAAATTACGCGGATAGTTTTGCGGGTTCTCAGGCTCCAAGCAGGCAAAATTCAATTCACCGCTTTTGAGTTGTTCCACGGCGTAGTCTTGTGGTGACTTACCGGCAGCTTCTGCATCTCTGCAAAGCTGAAGCGGATTCATGCCGAGTTGCGGTGCGGATGGTAACCAGCCCATACGTTCGGCTCGACTGTTGAAATCAATAATCGAACCAGACCATTTGTCTTTATTTGCCATCGGAGAAATGACCTCGGTCATCTCCAACTTCTCATAGCGCCACTGGCTTGAATGATTGTAAAAGAAAGACGTTCCATTCATATGGCGCGGTGGACGTTGCCAGTCAAGACCAAACGCCAGCGGTTGCCAGCCAGTTTGTGGCCGCAGTTTCTCTTGACCCACATAGTGTGCCCAACCGCCACCACTTTGACCGATACAACCACACATCATCAGCATATTGATGAGACCACGGTAGTTCATGTCCATGTGATACCAATGGTTCATACCTGCACCAACGATAACCATAGAGCGACCTTTGGTCTTATCCGCGTTGGATGCGAATTCTCGCGCGACTTTAATCACATCTGCGCGAGGTACGCCGGTGATTTGTTCCTGCCAGGCCGGGGTGTAGGGAATGTCTTGATCGTAGCTGCTGGCAACATTCGGATCGTCATAACCATTGTCAACACCGTAGTTGGCAAGGGTTAAGTCAAACACAGTGGCAACATAGGCTTCAGACCCATCAGCAAGTTTGATTTTCTTCGCTGGCACTTTGCGCTGTAACACGTCGTCATGCTCGGTATTCTGGAAGTAGCCAAATTCATGCTCAGCACCACCAAAGTATGGGAATGCAACACTTACCAGCTCATCGTGGCTACCTTTCAGGCTTACACGCAAGTCGAGTTCATCCCCAGATTTACCATCAGTTTGGGTGATATTCCACTTACCTTTTTCACCCCAGCGATAACCAACTGATCCAGTGGGCGAAACCAATTCGCCATCCTTATCGTTAATGGAGATAGTTTTCCATTCTGGATTGTTGTCTTGACCAAGTTGACCATCTAAATCTGACGCTCTGAGGAAACGCCCCTGATGCAAACTACCGTCTTCAGCTTTGTCCAACATGACCAAGACGGGGAAGTCGGTGTAACGCTTCACGTAGTCGGCGAAGTAGGCTGATGGTTTCTCAACATGGAATTCTTTGAGAATAACGTGGCCAAATGCCATCGCTAGTGCCGCATCGGTTCCTTGTTTAGGTGCCAGCCATTGGTCGGTTAACTTCGCCACTTCGGAATAATCAGGCGTGATACCGATGACTTTCGTACCTTTGTATCGCACTTCGGTGAGGAAGTGCGCATCAGGTGTCCGTGTTTGCGGAACGTTTGAGCCCCAGCAAATAATGTAGTTTGAGTTGTACCAATCAGCCGACTCTGGTACATCGGTCTGTTCACCCCAAATCTGCGGGGAAGCAGGTGGCAAATCACAGTACCAGTCATAGAAACTTAGGCAATTGCCACCTATCAATGACAGATAGCGCGCGCCTGCGGCGTAGGAAACCATAGACATAGCTGGGATTGGTGAAAAGCCACTAATACGATCAGGGCCGTAAGTTTTTGCCGTATATACATTCGCAGCCGCGATTATCTCATTGGCCTCGTTCCACTTAGCGCGAACAAATCCCCCCAGGCCTCGTTGTTGTTTATATTCCTTGGCTTTTGCAGGATCCTCGACAATCGAGCGCCATGCCTCTACCGGATCTTTGTATTGGGCTTTAGCTGCTCGCCACAGTTTTACCAAGCGTTTACGGATTTTTGGATGCTTGAGACGATTGGCACTGTAAATATACCAAGAGTAACTTGCGCCCCTTGGGCAACCTCTGGGCTCATGGTTAGGAAGATCTGGTCGTGTACGTGGGTAATCAGTTTGCTGCGTTTCCCAGGTTACCAATCCATCTTTCACGTAGATTTTCCAGGAGCATGACCCGGTACAATTGACACCATGGGTTGAACGCACAACTTTGTCATGCTGCCAGCGACGGCGATATCCGTCTTCCCACCCTCTATTTTCATTCGTGGTAACCCCGTGACCGTTCGAAAACGGCTCCTCGTTACGTTTGAAGAACTGCAATCTGTCTAAAAAATGACTCACGCCAGACTCCTTTATTAATGGAATAGCAACGATACGATGCGCTGCAAACTCAAGCTCTATATGGATTAAAGTGTATTGTTATTCGCTCGGCAAGAGCCTGAAAATAGTGGTAAACAAGGGAGTTACCACCAAAGAGGTAGAGGCGTTTTTTAGCTTTCCCTTTGTATTAAAGGGGTCTAGACTGATGTCATTAAGAACTAATTACAAATTAAGCGTAGACTAATCTTTGTAGGTATCACTTGTGAGTCGACGTAATCTCTATATAAACCATGCAACCAATTAAAAATTTCATACATTCGACCGTTTTTAAAATCGCCGCATTAATGTTTTCGGTGAGCTTTTTGGCGATCGTTAGTATGTTTACCACCGTGTTTATGAGTGACGGTGCACAGTTCGATGCTCAAGCGGTGAATGTGGCGGGTTCGTTGAGAATGCAAACGTATCGAATTCATAGCGTCATGCAGGATAGCCCAGGTGATATTGAGACCATCAATCAATTAGTTGACGAATTTGACCTCACCCTCAATACCGGTGTGCTGGTTAATCAGCAGGCGCTTTGGGATAATGGCGATATCGCAAAGCATCATGCGATTGTTGCTAACAACTGGAATGAACAAGTTAAGCCATTAATCCAAACCAATTTGGCATCTCCCAGTAATTCCAACACGTCCAGTCTGGAGGTTTTTAACAAACTGGTCGAGGACATCGAACTGCTTGTTGTTGCTTATCAGAAATATGCTGAAATAAATATTGCTAATATACGATTAGTACAGAGTTTGGCGTTGTTTAGTACCTTGATACTGATCGCTATAGCGATGATGATTGTTCATCGACATATAGAGCAACCTCTTTCGAAATTGACCTCAGTAGCCCGTCAAATAGGACAAGGAGATTTCACCGCTAGGGCCGAAGAAACAGGTAAAGGCGAGCTGGCTTTACTGGCTAGAACAATCAATAAAATGAGCGGTAGCTTGTATCGCTCAAAATCTCAACTTGAAGAACAAATTAAGCGTAAGACAAGAAAATTGACACGCTCAAATCAATCTCTTGAATTACTGTTTCAAGTATCGCGCAGACTCAATGAAGTTGAACCGGGCTCCGTTGATTTTCAGCCATTGCTTAACAAGCTGGCTGACGTAACTGGCGTAAAAGACTTAGACCTGTGCATTATGACAGCGCAAGGCACGGGCCCTTACGAACATTTGATGAGTTCAGAGAAAACCATTCCAGACAAGTGTCAGCAGCAACTCTGTCACGATTGTACTGAGCATGATTCGCTCTTCCCCCCTGTTAATGGCCAAATGAAGTATCAGTTGAATATCGGCGATCAACACTACGGAGTCTTGGTAGTGAGTTTGGATGAAGGGAGTATTCTGGAAGACTGGCAGCATCAGCTATTTGCAGCCATCGCTGAACAGGTTGCCAATGGACTGAGCATGAAACATCAAAACGAGCAGCGCAGGCGCATTGCTTTGATGAATGAACGCACGGTGATAGCCAGAGAACTGCACGATTCACTAGCGCAGGCATTGTCCTATTTGAAAATTCAGGTAACACGATTACAACGACTGCAGCAGAAAGAGAGTGCTCAGGAGCAAATAGACCAAGTTATTGATGAATTAAAGAACGGCCTCGGTGCGGCTTACAGTGAACTGCGAGAATTGCTAACTACTTTCAGATTAAAACTTGATGGACAGGGCATCAAAGCTGCTTTAGAGCAAACGATTTCGCAATTGCAAAACCGCTCAGACGATTTCAGTTTCACGCTTAATTATCACGTCAGTAATGTACCCTTCACGCCTCAAGAAGAAATACATCTATTACAAATCGCCAGAGAAGCTACCCAAAACGCCTTCTATCATTCTCAAGGGTCTAACATTGAAATTGGCATAACCAGCAATGCTCTTTCCGAAGTAATATTGACGGTCAAAGATAACGGCATTGGCATACCCGAAGATCCTAATAAACTTAATCATTACGGCCTTGCCATTATGAAGGAACGCAGCCGAAATTTGGACGGTGAATTGTCAGTTAAACGCAATGATGAGCGAGGCACCACTGTCATGTTTAGCTTTATTCCAGAGTATGCGCGAACGCTTGAGGTAAAGAGTAAAAGCGCTTAATTTCCCGCGCTTTTGCCCACTTAATCAACTGTGAATTGCGACTGACTTTACCTGCAACAACACTTGGCTACCAACGTCTAAAGCCAAGTTTGCTAATGCGCGTTTGGTTACCATAACCATAAAAGCATGCTCACCAGCAGCAGCCTTAACAATTGCTTGACTTGGATGCTCACCCTCATTAATTGCCACAATCTCAGCTTTGAGCACATTCTGAAAACTGGCGTCACCTGCAGAATTAGCCAAGCCGATATCTTTGCTTAGAATCTGAACTCTTACTTCATCACCAATAGAAAGCTTGGCATCGGGGAGCCATAGCTTTTGGTCATAAATGGATAAACAGGCTAAATGCCAATGTTTGTCTATTTCAGTAACTTGCCCGGTCAGAACGGTTGATATTTCACCATTTAATTTTAGTGGTGAGCTTTCATTTGAAAGCGACGCCGCCAGTGAATCACTGGATACCACCCTGCCTTCATGCATAACAACAACATGGTCTGCAAGCATTGCCACTTCTGGCGCAGCGTGAGTAACGTATAACATTGGTATGCTCAGTTGCCGCTTAACTCGCTTTAGGTAGGGTAATATCTCGCGTTTTCGGTCATCGTCAAGTGATGCCAGAGGCTCATCAAACAACAAGATTTTGGGGTTCAACGCCAATGCGCGAGCTATGCCAACACGCTGTGCTTCCCCACCTGATAACGCTTGAGGTTTCTGATCCAATAAGTGTTCAATACCCAAGACTGCGATTGCTTCATCCAGGCTCTTCTTGCTCGCCTCAATGGTGCGTTTTATACCATAGTCGAGATTGTCTTTCACACTGAGATGACTGAACAGACTTGGCTCTTGAAAGACATATCCTATGGCTCTCTTATGCGGCTTAAGCTTAGATTTCGGGCTATCCCAAACTTCATTACCGATAGAAAAGTGTCCAGCTGCCTCTTTTTCTAAGCCAGCGACACAGCGCAGTAACGTTGTCTTACCACAACCTGAATGCCCATAAAGCACGCTAATCCCTGTTTCGGGGAGTTCAAGCTCAACATTCAGATTAAAACGCCCTTTAGAAAGCTTATAGCCCAGCTCCACAATTACTGACTCTTCACGGGGATGAATGCAAACCGTCGACGCCGGATCCATTGCAGAAGCGTCAACGTCATAAATGAAAAGACAAGCATGATCAGCGACAGTGTGTGTGCAGCGCCATAATCCATACTTTCTACATGGTCATAAATTTGAATTGAAACAACTTGTGTTTCTCCCGGAATGTTGCCTCCAATCATCAAAATAACGCCAAATTCACCAACTGTATGGGCAAAGGTCAACACTATAGCGGTAAGGATACCGCTCTTAGATAACGGCAATACGATAGAAAAGAAGGCATCGATAGGTGAGGCTCTTAATGTAGAAGCGACTTCTAGTGTTCGACCGGGAATGGCCTCAAAAGCAGACACAAGGGGCTGTACTGTAAAGGGTAAAGAATAAATAATTGAGGCTATGACTAAGCCTGAAAATGTGAAAGGGAATAAACCAATACCCAATTGCGTAGTTATCTTTCCAACCGGTCCCTCTGGGCCTAACAGCAATAGCAAGTAAAATCCGAGTACCGTAGGCGGCAAGATAAGTGGCATTGCCACCAGGGCAGTTAACAGACTTGTGAGCTTGGAGTGAGACCTGGCCAACCACCAGGAAAACGGAATTCCGAAAAACAACAGGATAATGGTTACCGTACTCGCCAGCTTCAAGGTCAGAAGCAACGCTTGCATATCACCCGCCGACATCACTTATAGCCTCCTGATTAGGTGTTTCAAACCCATATTCTGTAAGTATTTTTGCGACTTCTCCACTTTGCATGAAGGAATGAAATAGCCATGCTGAAGGGTTATCTCCGCCGCGTTGGGTGACAATAAAGCCTTGAATCAGCGGAGAATGGAGAGTCTCTGGTATCAATAAGTAGGACGCTTTTGAGGAGTTCGATGCAGACTTGACCAGCGACAAGGCTACAATACCGGCGTCAACATGCCGATTAACAATAAATTGAGCAGTATGGGAAACGCTATCACCATAGATGATTTTTGACGTAAGTTGAGTCCACAATCCAGCTTGTTCTAGTGCCTCTCTGGCTTTCATGCCATAAGGTGCATGTCTTGGATTAGCAATTGCAATTCTCTCAAAGTCAGCGTGAAGCAAAGAGGCAAGTTGGCTATTGGACATATCGTTTTTATGACTCAGCAATACCAGTCTACCCTTGGCGTAGGGGACAACGTCCGACGATGAATAGCCCAACGATTTTAGCTGCTGTGGAAAACTAATATCCGCTGAGAAATACAGGTCGTAAGGTGCGCCATTGCGGATCTGCGTACGAAACTTGCCTGATGAGCCAAACGAAGTTCTAACTGCTACGCCTGGATTAGCTGATTCAAATAAACTGACGATGTCTGTCATTGCAAATTTAAGATCTGACGCCGCAGCTATTAACAGCTCATCAGCATTCACATTCGAATGAACAAACAGACTTATCAATAACAAGATTAGCTTTAAACGCATGATAGTCTAACCATGGTAAAACGATAAAAGGTGCGAGTACTCGCACCTTGATATCGCTTGTTTGCTTTGCCTAAGGATTGTAGAACTCGCCATCCTTACGTAAATAGAACCAGTAATTAATCAAGACGCAGACGCCGTAGAACACTGCAAACCCAATTAATGCAACTTCCGGAGTGGTCGCCTGGATTTGCTCACCAATAACTTTGGGAATATAAAAGGCACCGTATGCCGCTACAGCTGACGTCCAACCAAGGACTGGGCCCGCTTGTTCTTTAGGGAATACTTGCGCGATGGTTCTGAAGGTTGACCCATTGCCGATGCCTGTGGCTGCAAAGAGAATCAGAAACAACACAAAGAATGGTATAAAGAACTCTTCTGGCGTTGCAGATTGATAGGCTTCCTGCATGAAGTAAGCAGCACCAAGCGCGCTACCAATCATCACAATTGAGCATATTTGTGTAACTAACGCACCGCCGATTTTGTCAGAAATCCAGCCACCTAACGGACGAATAAGTGCACCAATGAATGGGCCCATCCAGGCGTACATCAAGGCACTTGGGCCGTTCGGGTTGATGGTATCATGAGTCAATACGCCATCGATCATAACATGGCTATAGCCAAAGATAACTTTAATTGCTAGCGGGAATGACGCGGCGAAACCGATAAATGAACCAAACGTCATGGTGTAAATTACGCTCATCACCCAGGTATGCTTGTTGTTAAAGATCTGATACTGACGAGTCAGACTCTCACCAATTGAACCAGGTAGCATTTTCAAGATGACCACTGTCGCGGTAACAACCAGTACTAGTACAACTTCTTTAGGTACACCGAATCCGGAACCGTTTGCGGCCTCAGGTAGCATTAACCACAGGCCAAAAGCAGCAACAACCAGACCAATGCCGAGCATGACGCTGATCAACGCGAAAGATGTCAAAGGGTTACCAATATCGGGGGAAACTTCTGGGGTACGAATATTATTCATACCAAACCATGAGAGGAAGAATAAGGGTACAAGTAACAACAACCAAACAAAGCCGGCGTTTGAAATATAGCTTTCTGTACCTGCAGGGATTTTGCCGATCAGCGTACCTGATGCATTGATTAGCGTCATTGGGTCGCCACTAAACGCGCCAAAGGCCGCGAATGTCATGAACAGTGGCACAACGATTTGCATCGTTGTAACACCAAAGTTACCCAAACCGGCGTTCATACCCAGAGCCAATCCTTGCTGTTTCTTTGGGAAAAAGAAGCTGATATTTGACATGGATGAAGCGAAGTTTCCGCCGCCGAAACCTGATAACAATGCTAGTAGTTGAAATTGCCATAATGGCGTATCGGGGCTTTGTAACGCAAAACCAGTTCCTACTGCGGGAATCATCAATAACGCCGTCGTAAAGAATATGGTGTTTCTACCGCCGCATAATCGAATAAAGAAACTGCTGGGAATTCTTAGTGTCGCTCCCGTCAATCCTGCAATTGCCATCAAGGTAAAGAGTTCGGCCTTAGCGAATGTGAATCCGAGATTAAGCATTTGGACGGTAATAATGCCCCAATAAAGCCAGATAGCAAAACCAGCTAGCAAACTGGGAATCGAAATCCACAAATTGCGATTCGCTATTTTTTTTCCCTCTTTTTCCCAGAAATCCTGGTCTTCTGGATCCCATTTGTGCAGATCAGACATAACGCTTACTCCAACATAGAATGACATTTATTTGGTCACACTATGGTTGACACACGCTGAGCTAACAATCTGCTTCAGTAGGTAGCCAGGCGAGGCATTGTGGGAACAAAATACACGGTTTCTGGCATATCGTGTGTTGAAAGTGGTACGGCTATCTTCTTGTATTCCCTATATTTAGAGGGTTTCAACGAATGTGTTTTACTACCTCTTAAGTGGTAGCTCGGTTACCTCCAGTAATTCAAGAGAAGTTCACTAGTTCGTGTATAGTTAAACTAAAAGAAAACTAGGCGTTTGTAGGGAGGCATACATGTTTGAAGACAAACCCGCCACCATCATGATGGTCGACGACCATCCTTTATTGCGTAAAGGATTAAACCAACTCATCGAATTGGAAGATGATTTAGAAGTCATTGGTGAGGCGAGCTCAGGAAAAGAAGCCATCGAAATGGCGGTGCAGTTGGAGCCTGACCTGATCACGCTGGACTTGAACATGCAAGGGATGGATGGACTCGAAACGCTTAAGCATCTTCGAGATAAAGGTGTTGATTCGCGAATAATCATGTTGACCGTATCTGACAACGATGAAGATGTTGTTGAAGCAGTGCGTTCAGGTGCAGATGGTTATCTGCTTAAAGACATGGATCCCGAAGACATTGTCGACAAACTGCGTGAAGCCGCGCTTGGCAAAATGGTGATGAGTGCAAAACTGACTGAAGTGTTGGCAACGGCATTAAGAAAACCTGAAAGAGCCGGAAGCCGTGCATTGGCCAGCCTGACTAGTCGAGAACTGGAGATCCTCAAACTTATCGCCAAGGGTATGAGCAATAAACTCATTGCACGAGAGCTGGATATTTCAGATGGCACAGTAAAAGTCCATGTGAAGCACTTTCTTAAGAAACTGAATCTGCGTTCTCGCGTGGAGGCAGCGGTATGGATGGTTAACCATCAAAAAGGAGCTTAACGATGGAATGTGGTTGCGTCGCAAAAGGCCTTATGCCGGTAGAACAAGCCAAACAGATCATCTGGGACACTATCACGCCGATTAACGATATAGAGCAATGCGACCTCGATTCAGCATTGGATAGAGTACTGGCCGAAGACGTGGTTTCCCCTATCAACGTCCCAGGTTTCGATAATTCCGCAATGGATGGCTATGCAATTCGCCATCAGGATCTGTCGTCCGGGACGACTTTCAATCTGGTCGGAAAGAGCTTTGCCGGCACCCCATTTAACGGCGAGGTAGGCAAGCATCAGTGCGTGAGAATTATGACCGGTGCGCAAATCCCAGCAGGTGCAGACGCAGTGGTAATGCAAGAAAACACCGTTGCCAATAATAGTGAAATCACGGTCACGCATAGTGTAAAGCTAGGTGAAGCAATTCGCATCGCAGGCAGTGACATCGTCAAAAAATCCATCGTACTGTCAAAAGGAAAGCGACTAAATGCAATAGATATTGGGCTTCTCGCGTCCATAGGTATTAGCAATGTACCAGTTCTCCGCAAACTCAAAGTGGCACTGTTTTCAACCGGTGATGAGTTACTACAGCCGGAAGATACGCCGCAACAAGGCAAAATCTTTGATAGCAATCGCCCCATGCTTCGCGCGATGCTGCGGCGTCTTGGCGCTGAGGTTCTGGACTTAGGTGTGATTGAAGATGACCCGGACAAAATCCGTGATGCCTTTATCCAAGCTGATGCAAATGCAGATTGCGTAATCACTTCTGGCGGCGTATCAGTAGGTGAAGCTGACTATACGCGCGAAATCCTCGAGGAGATAGGTCAAGTAGACTTTTGGAAGCTGGCGATTAAACCTGGCAAACCACTCGCTTTCGGCAGATTGGATAACAGTTTGTTTTTTGGCCTCCCGGGTAATCCAGTATCAGCAGCAGTAACCTTTGACCAAATTGCCGCCCCCTCCTTAGCACTTTTAGCCGGCTGTACACCTGAAGGTAAAATTACCATTAGAGCCATTGCGAAAAATAAGTTTAAAAAGAAACCGGGCCGAACTGACTATCAACGCGCAGTCTGTTACCGGGATGACAATGGTCAACTGATAGTCGACTCTGGAGGTTCACAAAGTTCAGGCGTACTGTCCTGTTTTACCACAAGCAATTGTTATGCAGTGCTGGAGAACAGTCGAGGAATGGTAGAGCCGGGAGAATCCGTGAACGTGCAATGGTTTGATGCGGTATTGAGATAATAACACTATGCAAACACAGCTGTATCGATCAATATACATGCTCACAGGTTTATTGGCCTGTCTTTGCGGAATTGTCGGCATAGTATTGCCATTAGTTCCAACTACGCCCTTTCTACTTTTATCTGCTTTTTGCTTTTCTAAAAGCTCGAACGCACTGCATCAGTGGCTTCTATCGCAGCCAGCGCTTGGAAGAGTGATAAACGATTGGGAGCAGTCCGGTATGATTGCACTTAAAACTAAGGTCGTTGCTAGTGCTTGCATGATGGCAATGGTAGCTGCTGCGTTACTCATTGGCGAATATGCCTATTGGATGATGACTTTGGTACTCACCACATCTATTCTCGTTTTAACCTTTATATGGAGCAGACCCAGTCAGGTTTGACTTTATCTTATGTATGGTTATTTGATACTGGCTCACATTTTGGGAGCGACCGTATGGACAGGTGGCCATATTGTATTGTCTCTTGCTGTTTTACCCAGAGTGTTGAAAGAGAATTCTCCTGAGCGTTTGCTGGAATTTGAATCGGCGTTTGAGCGTATTGGTAAACCAGCAATGCTAGTCCAAATCATCACAGGTTTACTGTTGGCGCATCGACTATTGCCCGACGTTTATTTATGGCTGGATTGGAGTAATCCTGTCTCCAGAGTAGTAGGTATGAAGTTAATGTTACTCGCGTTAACTATTTTGCTTGCTGCTGACGCGAAACTCAGAGTCTTACCAAAATTATCTAATAAAAATTTATGGGATATGGCAGCCCATATTATTGCTGTTACCTTGCTTTCTGTTCTCTTCGTAATCGTCGGCGTATCTTTCAAGACAGGCTGGCTGTATTAGCCCAGCGATCCATTGCCTCCTGATCGGACGACCTACTGGTGACCCATTTCATGCCTTCTGAGGTACCTTCTTGTTTCCATAAAGGTGCACTGGTCTTAAGGTAATCAATAATGAACTCACACGCCTCAAATGCGTTTTTTCGATGCTTGGATGTCACGCCAACGAACACAATCTGCTCTTGTGGCCCAATTGTACCCACTCGATGGATGACTCTTATTTGCCCCAACTGCCAACGTTTTCGCGCTTCACTGCAGATATGCATCAGTGATTTTTCGGTCATCCCAGGGTAATGCTCTATATGAATGCCTGACACGGCACCGTGGATATTGAAATCTCTGACCAACCCCGTAAAAGTGACTACGGCACCGTCGCCATCCGCCTCCTCCTTGAGCGCCTGGTATTGTTCACAGTGATCAAAATCGTCACGCTGAACACTAATCATTGTTAACCTCCTGTCACCGGCGGGAAAAACGCGATTTCGTCGCCATCATTTACTCTTGCGTCCTTTCCACAAAGAGTTTGATTAACCGCACACAACACATCTCTTTCTTCAAGCAAACGCCACTCTTCACCACGCTCAACAAGCTCTTTTGCGACATCGGCTACAGTGCTTTCACCGGCATATTCAAGGTTTAAAGACGATGTACCTATGCTTTCTCGAAGACTTGCGAAAAATTTAATCTGTATCATGCTGAACGCCTCCACAGTCCAGTTTTACCACCGCTTTTCTCAAGTACTTTCAAGCCATGAATAACCATTTCTGGGTCGACAGCTTTGCACATATCAAAAAGCGTCAGCGCAGCTACCGAGACACCAGTAAGCGCCTCCATTTCAACGCCAGTGTTACCATTTAACTTGCATTGACAGGTTATCCTTATTTGCCTGGATAACTCTTCAGTTTCAAAATCTACGTCGACTTTACTAAGCAAAAGCGGATGACATAGCGGCACCAAATTGGCGCATTGTTTTGCAGCTTGTATGCCTGCCACTCTGGCGACACTATAGACATCACCTTTGGCCAACTGATTTTTTATTATTTGCTCAAGCGCACTCTCTGAAACACTGACGTAGGCTTCCGCTTTTGCTATGCGCGTCGATGCCGCTTTTTCGCTCACATCGACCATGTTTGCCTTGCCCTGATTATCAATATGGCTTAGCACGGAATGGGTTGACTGAGTCATACCGCTCTGCTCGCACATCGAAGTGCTTCATTGGTTTGCAAATGCGGCACGAAGTTACAGGGGCCATGGGCACCATTTAATTGCGCTTCAATGATACCAGTCCAAGCAGTCTTGCATGCATTGGTAGACCCAGGCAGGCAAAAGATGACCGTATTGTTTGCTAACCCAGATATAGCCCTTGATTGAATCGTTGACGTGCCTATTTCCTGGAACGACAAATATCGAAACAACTCACCAAATCCCTCAACTTCTTTGTCAAACAAGGGGTGTACTGCCTCGGGGGTAGAATCTCTCGAAGTGAATCCGGTACCGCCAGTGACGATTACGGCTTGTATCGCTGGATCCGCGATATAAGCTGAGACGCATGCTCGAATAAGATAAATGTCATCAATAACAATGTCTCGCTTAATCACCTGATGACCCGATTCAGTTGCATTCACAGCAAGATACTCGCCAGAGGTATCTGTGCTTCTATCACGCGTATCAGATACTGTTAGAACAGCAATACCAAGTGATTCAAATTGTTTGTTAGCATGTCCCATGACGAACCTCAGTTGGTGCAGAATTGTCAGACGTTTCGAAATGTTGCATTGCAAAACGCCATTGTTCTGGTGTATTTGAATTGAAAAGGGGTGACTGCTGGCACAGTTGCAACTTCATTAAAGGGAAATGCGTGCAAAAGCGGTCAACGGAAAAACTGTTTGTACACCGCAGTGTGTAATCTAGGGTCTGGCGCGTTGTCTCGGTGTTACGTAGGTAAAGCGGCAAACTATGTTCACCAAATCTGACGTTGCTAGAAAATTTTTCGCCGCTATCTAACAAGCGTTGAATCGTGGAAACATCTATCAGCGGCAAGTCAATCGGCAGTATCAATAGATTTTTGTTTGGAAAGCGCATGGCAGCGCTGTGAATGCCAGATAATGGCCCCTTACCTGGATACAGATCTGAAAAATGTCCAGCTTCGCCGTCATTACGACTGATAACAACTTTACTCACCGATGCTTCAAGTAACAGTTGGTAAGTTCTGGTTAACATGGTTGATTGCGAAATCGTTAGCAATGCCTTGTCTTGTCCCATGCGGCTAGACGCACCGCCAGCTAAAATAACGCCAATTGTGTTCATGTTAACCTCCTAGCATAGCCAGTTGCTTTGTTGCACCAGTGAACCCTTGATGCAGAAAATGCTGACTGTGTTTTTGTTGAAGATGAGAAACAATAGCCTGCTGAGCACCTGATACATCGCCGACCGACAAGAAAGAGCGGATACTGATCCCTTGCTCTGCAAACAGGCATAGATGCAGTTTGCCTTGTGCGGAAACACGCAAGCGATTGCATGACTCACAGAAATCTTCGCTGTAAGGCATGATAAGGCCGATATTCCCCGCAAATTCGGGGTGCATGAATTCCTGTGCAGGCCCGGCATCTGTTTCTCTTATGATGCGCTGCCACCCTTGCTCAATGAGTCGATCCTTGATCGTTTGTCCGGCGACATGGTTTTTATCAAAAAAACCTTTGTTGTCACCGGTCTGCATAAGTTCAATGAATCGCCAGGTAACCTTGTGGGAACGTAAGTAGTCAAAAAATGCATCTAACTCTTTGTAATTGAACTGCTTGAGCATGACCGTGTTTAACTTAATACTGCTTACACCTAACTGAGCTGCCCGTTCGATACCCAGCAGTATTTCCTCCAGCTTTTGTTTGCCGGTGATCGCCGCAAACATTCTAGGATCTAAGCTGTCCGCACTGACATTTATCGCGTCAAGACCAGCCTGCTTGTACCTTTCGATATCCTGATTGAGTTTGAATCCGTTTGTTGTCAGTGCGACTTTTTTAATGCCATCGACTTTTTTGCAGGTTTCGATGATCTCACACAAATCTTTGCGCAGTGCGGGCTCGCCACCAGTAATGCGCACTTTGGTTGTGCCCAGGCCGGCAAACGCTTGCACCAACGTTTGAATTTCATTGACGGACAAACCATGTTTGGGCGTGTTGCAGTCATTCCCATCAGGAAGACAGTAGTTACAGCGGAAGTTGCACAGTTCAGTTACTGAGAGTCTCAGATAATTGAACCTTCGTCCGAATGAGTCTTGTAAGTTCATTTAACACCTTTCCAAATATCGAGCATTAAAGCTCGTGGGCGGCAGGTTGATTTCTCTTGCTACCGGGCAACTTCTCAGTTGCGGCTCCAGTACCATAGTTGTTCGAACTTTAGGTATTAGAGCTCGGAGTTTTTGTTACCTTAAGTTTGGCGCAAAAGCGTGGTTATTGTTATTCCGCTGAAGGAATACTCACAAGGGGGTATAAAAAAAGCCGACCCAGATTGAGTCGGCAACTAACGCGTGGATGACGCTAGAAAGTGAAAGTCATCATTGCCCACAATTTGTTGGTGTCAACCGCGAAATCATCGGCACTGTAGTTGGCATAGCGCAGTAAAAAGTTTGTATTTTTATATACAGGATAAGTGGCGTTGAAATTAAACTCATTGCCATAATCTACTGAACCTACATCTGATTCAAACTGGTGCCATACACCCAACAGTTTCAGCTTACCAATACTGCCGGACGCCTTGACGTAGAGATCGTTAATCCCCTGTCCAGGCGTGGCGAGAAACTTATCAGCGAACCCCTGAAATTTATGTAGAGTCGCCAAAGGCGTTGTGAATCCTTTGCCGTTATCGCTACCAAGTGACTCGTAACCTATACCCACGTTGACCGCTGATAATTTAGTGCTTAACTCCAATGCCAGGTAATCAGTGGAATAGTCAGTTGGATTATCACCGGCTTCATTTTGACGTGCATAAGCCGCGTGAATGTTGACAGCAGACACCTTGCCATCGTAACTCACCCCGAGAGTGCGGGTTGCGATTGCATTGGCTGTATCAAAGTCTAGTTCATAGGCAAAGCCCGCTACTTTGTGATCAGCATTGATTTTATAAGTGACATTCAACAGATGTATATTGCCACCTAAATCAGAATTGGGGCTATCTATACCAAAAATCCGATTGACGTTGTGTATGTAGCTGTAGTCAACATTCAGGCCAGACTGATTATCATATCTTAAGCGATAACCATCATAGGTTTGTTCATTTTGACGCCAACCAACGCCACCCACGAATCTTTGATCATTGTGATTGATACGCTGACGACCCGCAGTAAAATGCAATGACTCAGTTTTGTAACCGACATAGGCTTGGTTGAAATCGGATCCAATCGGGTCTGCAACCACAGGATAGTTGGTATTGCCATTGACGGTACTATTAAAGTTTTCGTTGCCCAAAGCGGTAACGTTATCGAACTCTAGTTGGGTGTAAAAGCCGCCAAAATCGGCACTTTTGTAACTTAGTCGGGTAAGCAAGGTTGAAGCATTGGTCTCTTTGTCAATGTTATCCTGATCAACCCGCTCGTATCGATAACGCAGTTTAACGTTTGCGTCACCATCAGTAATAGCTTGTTGAAAGTCTGCGAAACCGGTTGCAACCGAAACATTTGGCATTAACAAACCTGCTGCACATATTGTAGCGATAGCCGTTGCTAATCGTGTTTTCATAGTATTCTCCTCACTAAATGCTGCTAGGAATACTACGCTCCAATGAAAATAAAACCATTAAAAATCATACAGATACTCACACTTACTCGACACTTGAAAATTGAGGTAGTCGGACTACCTCTTTTGGGGAATTGTTGACCTATGGCGGGGGTGGTAAAAAGTATTCACTAAGCCAATGAGGGAATGCTATTGAAAGATCTCACAACTGAGCAGGCTATGCGATACAGCCGCCACATTCTGCTGTCGGATTTCGATCTGGAGAGACAGGAAGCGTTGGTTAATTGCAGCGTATTAGTGATTGGCGTGGGCGGACTGGGTTGTGCTGCAAGCCAATATCTCACCGCAAGTGGGGTCGGTCGTCTAACGCTGGTCGATGACGATAAGGTAGAGCTCACCAACTTGCAGCGACAGGTGTTGCATACTGAGAAATCTGTGGGCGCCAACAAAGTTGATTCAGCACAACTGGCGCTTCAGCAAATCAATAGTGAAGTCAACATAACAACACTCTGTTTACGCCCATCGGAAAAGCAACTGGATGAGCTCATTGCCAAACAAGATGTTGTACTGGATTGTACTGACAATCTAGAAAGCCGAAACAGGATAAACCAAATATGCTACCGACAGTCTATCCCCTTAGTCTCAGGTGCTGCTATCCGCATGGAAGGACAGATACTGTGTATTGATCCACGCCAACAAAGCGCGTGCTATGCGTGCGTGAGCCATTTTTTTGGTGAACAAAATCTGTCGTGCGTCGAATCGGGTGTCATGTCACCACTTGTTGGAATTATCGGTGCAATGCAGGCGCTTGAAGCCATAAAGCTAGTCACACATTATGGCAAACCACTTTGCAACCGACTGCATCTATATGACGCTATGCAAGCAACCTGGAGTGAGTTTAAGGTGACGCGACAGCAGGATTGCCAGGTTTGCGGTAGCAAAGCCAAACTTTAATCAACGACTTTTTAGCTCTGACCGGAAACAAACGCTAGTTAAGGTGCCGTCTGCATAACATCATTGTACTTTTTGAGGGCACAAAGCAATACGCTGGGAAATGCACTTGTATCCAATTCATCCAGAAAGTTCTTAACCTGCAAGCCTAACTCCGTATTGCCAGTTACCAGCAGTTTGCGTTGAAAAAAAAGGGTATCGGGATCCTGCTCTCTTACAGCAATACTGACTAAACTATCGATATCGCCACTAAAAGTAACGTCAGGTTCTTGTTCAATCTGCGTCTTTACCACGATTGATTGTTTCCTGAGTCCTGAATGTTCGACGTCTCGGACAGAAATGAAAAACTGATATGGGACGTCGCTAATAATTATTGCCAGCCAATGTCCTTCCAGAAAACGAAGTGATTCATCAGTTATTTGCTCCGATAACAAATTTGACAATGTTGTCTGTGCGACCCATGACTGAAACGAGGATGGCAATCTAGCAAATGCCTTTGTTATGTCTTTCGGTAATGCTAGCAATTGGTGTTGCAGTCGTTTTTTCGCAATGCAAATTAAAGGATTACTGCATGACTGCGAGTTTAACTTGTGCCACAACATGTCGAAAGGTGTGGTCTTATTCATTGGCAATATTCCATAAAATTGAGTAGTGGTATTTGAACTTCGTTCATTAACTATCCAGCAACAGCTAGATCCCAGGCTTCTATTGCACCTTGCTTGCTGTTTTTCATTTGTATGAATAAATTCAGCATACTTATCTCTCGACTGAGTTTGTCTGAATTAGGGTCTACCGGTATTTCCAATAGTGTTATCCCACAATTTGATTCAACCGCGCTTTTTAATTGAGTCCTCAATTCTCCTACTGTTTTGCACTGAAACCCTCTGCCGCCATAGGCGTTAACCAGCGTGAGCACATCAAATCCCGGGCTTGAACAATGATACATTGTGCTTTCACCACTTTTGCCAAGGTGGAAGATGTTGTTTCGCATATAAAGGATAACAACCGCAAGATGCTCTCGTTGAAAATGAATTAACTCATTTAATTGAAAATGAAAGCCACCGTCACCGGTGATAACAACCGCAGTATCGGACGAGTTTGAAGATTTCAGGGTCTTAGCCACAGCTCGCGCATAGGGCAGACTACTACCCATAGCACCATACCAGGGATTGGTTAGCCAAGGCCGACAATGACTCGACTGCTTAGTCTCTAAACTGTAAGAAGCAAAATACGAATTACCGATTTCTGGTAAATAAATTAACGAAGCAGATAGCTGACTTTGCACATCATTGAGGGCATCTGCAAGATTATGGAAGTCGACGCTGTCATTATCGTCTAAAACCGGACGACGCTTTTCTTCCAGCAAAGTTTGAAAAACAGGGATGTCGCTCGCCAGTAAGTGTTCAAAGACATGTAGCAAACCTTGTTGATTTTGAACGGTCCCTTTTACCATGGTTTTATTTTCAAATGATTGAATAACATGCGTGCCTGAACAAAACGCATTATTCGTATCTTGACTCTGGATACTGGTATCGACTTCCAAGATGTAATCAACTTTCTGTTCAATGTAGTATCGCACGTGGTCAGGACTAAAGACGCCGTTATAGCTTCCTACGGACAGCGGATCAGACTCATCTAAAACACCTTTTGCCAGCCAGCTAGTTGCATAAGGAATATTGAATTTGTCCACAAAATTGCGCAGTTGCTCACATAATCTTGTGTTCAACTTGACATTCTCGCCAACGAACAGAAGTGGATGGCTTGATTGATTCAATTTTTCAACAATGTGTTCAGCGATATGCTGCGCACCATCTAACACATAGGTCTCATGATTTACGTCGCCAGGTGTTTGTGGCAGCTTTAATGCCTGGGTGGGTTCAAAGACTAAATCACGGGGTATCTCAATGAAAACAGGCTGTTTATTGGCATAGGCGTGAGCAACCAATTGAAAAAAACGTTCAGCCGCCATATTCGGCTGACCTTTCGATCTTGCGCCTTGCAATCTTTCGGCTCTCATACCTAATGCACGAAATGACTCCAAGGCACAATCATATTTCAACATCCATTCAGAGCTGGAGGCCACACTATGATGCAGCAGCGTGTCAGAAATTTCTTGCTCACCGGGTGCTCCGGAAATAAATACCACTGGCAGCTTCTCCGCCACTGCAAGTGCTGCTGGACTGGAACAAGGTAAACTACCCACGGTGAATGTTGTCAGCGTTGCACCCAATCCCGAAATTTGAGCTTGCGCACAAGCAGCATAGCCGGCGTGCATTTCGTTACTAGAAGGCGCAGTTTCAAGTTTTCCTTCAAAAGCGCTGATAATATTATCTGCAAAGTCACCTCCTACCCCAAACACTGTATTACATCCAAACAGCGTCAGGATATCAGCCATGACGTCACCAAGAAGAGGAAGACTATTAGCATATTCAGTACCCAGATTTTGCGCGCAGTGCGCACGCATATTCGCACCCACCATAACTTGCTCCTGACCATTAGACCTATTCAAATCAACCGATTGATTATGTGCCTATGAGTGGCGTTTAACAAAAGCTCTTTGTTGGTACTCACAAAGAACAACATCTACCTATTTGTTTCAATTGGCAAATGACACTGTTTTTTTAAAAATAGCGTTGGTTTTGTTTATGTAAGTTGAAGGCGCTATGGAATTACTATGCCCTGCGGGTAACCTCTCTTCTTTTAAAATGGCGATCGATAATGGCGCAGATGCGGTCTACGTGGGTTTAAAGAATGATACGAATGCCAGGCACTTTGCGGGTCTTAATTTTACTGAAGAAAGACTGGAAGAAGCCGTCTCTTACGCACACGACAGATCAAAAAAGATACATATCGCTATTAATACCTATGCGCATGCTGAACAATGGGATAAGTGGAAATTCGCTGTCGATGCCGCCGCAGCGCTCAATATTGATGCCCTGATAGTTGCCGACATGTCAGTACTTAGTTATGCAGCTGAGCGTTACCCAGATTTAGAGTTGCATTTATCCGTGCAGGCATCTGCAACCAATGCAGGTGCTATCGAATACTACCAAGAGTGCTTCAATGTGAAGCGAATCGTCCTCCCGCGCGTACTTTCAATTCATCAGGTAAAGCAGTTAGCGAGAAGTACCAATATTGAACTGGAGGTCTTTGCATTTGGTAGTCTATGCATCATGGCCGAAGGACGCTGCCACCTTTCTTCGTATCTAACCGGTGAGTCACCCAATATGAATGGTGTGTGTTCACCAGCAAGTCATGTTCAGTGGCAGGAGTCGGATGGTCGTTTAACATCCAGATTGAACAATGTCTTAATTGATTCCTATCAACCACATGAGCAAGCAGGTTATCCAACTCTCTGCAAGGGGCGTTTTCAGGTAGATAGCAATACTAAAGCGTTTCATGCACTGGAAGAACCTACTAGCCTAAATACGCTGAGTCTGCTACCTGAATTGTTTAAAATTGGCGTGACCGCCTTAAAAATTGAAGGTAGGCAACGAAGTAGTGCCTACGTAAAACAGGTAACTAGAGTTTGGCGCGATGCTATTGACCACTGCAGTAGCTCCATGCATGTAAACGATCTGCATGATTGGGAAAAACGTCTGGAATCCTTATCGGAGGGAAGCTGCACTACTTTGGGTGCCTACCACAAGTCGTGGCAATAGCAACCATGCCAATCCTTTTGATTATTTGATTTTGTAGGAAAACCATATGCAATACTCTCTCGGCCCAATTCTCTACTTTTGGCCTAAAGCACAGGTTGAGCAATTTTATGACAAAGCCGCCCAGTGTGAAGCCCAAATTATCTATTTGGGAGAGACCGTTTGTTCGAAGCGGCGTCAATTAAAGATGGTTGATTACATCGCTATTGCGAAGGCGCTTGCCGATAAAGGTAAGGAGGTCATACTCTCAACTATGACCTTGTTGGAAGCACCTTCGGAATTGGCTCAGGTGCGTAAATACTGTGAAAACGGTGAATTCCTCGTTGAAGCCAACGATATGGCCGCCGTGAATTATTTACGAAAATTAAAGGTGCCTTTTGTCGCAGGTCCAGCGCTCAACATATATAACCACAAAACACTGGATGTATTGTTAAAGCAGGGAATGAAACGCTGGTGCATGCCCGTCGAACTCTCGAAGGATAAGCTTTCCGAAATCCTTTCAAAATGTGATGCCATAGGTATTAATGATAGGTTTGAAGTTGAAGTATTCAGCTATGGTCATTTACCACTGGCATATTCAGCTCGTTGCTTTACTGCTCGCTCGGAAAACCTTGCAAAAGACGATTGTGAGCTGTGCTGCCTGAATTACCCGCGTGGTCGCGTTGCATCGAGTCAGGAAGGGCAAACACTTTTCGTACTGAACGGTATTCAGACGATGTCAGGGTATCGTTATAATCTAATCAATGACCTCAAGACAATGGAAGGGTTAGTGGATATTGTTCGAATCAGTCCTGAGGCTGGCAGTACATTTGAAGTTTTGACAAATTTTGTGCATGCCAATTCGATATCTCTTTCCGCAGATGAAACTAACGGTTACTGGCATCAGATTGCAGGATTAACGCCTATAGGTGCAAATCAAACGCACTCTCGCGTTTTGACCTGAGTGATATGATGACTGTGCACTACCCATGGCGAGCTTTTTTATATCAATTCAGGTTACCTAGCGCAGTGGATTAGTATTGGTACTCAATCAATTTAACTGCCCGCAGGGACTGCGACGTCTGGGACGCAACGGTAATGTAAATTGAGCTTCAGCTCCACGACGAGTGGGAATAGTGTAACTTTTATAGCATGACTGAGGTAGTAAAATGGCGCGTCCACATTTTGACTGGCAAGACCCGTTTCAATTCTCCCAACTGTTAACCGAAGAAGAGCAGCTGATCCGTGAAATTATGAATGAGCTGGGCGAACTGGGCTTGCTTGGTGCGACCTTACCCGCGTTGCTGTCTTAGCCGGTAGCAGACCCAAACTGGCCAGTACTGCCGCCGTGATGGCCTCGATTGCGCCGACTTATCCCGCTTTACCGACACTGCCATTACCGCTGCCAGCTGTGCGGCAGGCGCTATTTGCCTTTGATTAGCGTAACCTGGGTAAAGGCCAGCATTTAGCCAAGCTGTTAAACTGGGCGCTCCACGATCTCTTTACGCAATATCCCCATACCCTAATATTTGGCGAGGATGTCGGCAAAAAAGGCGGCGTTTATGGCTTTGCCAGTACCCAGAGCCAGATCAGCCGTTGCCTGCGCTCGGCGAGCTGGCAGTTTATTGTGAGGGGGAGCAGTTGGCGGTCATGAGCTATGCCAATGGTTGTTACTTAAGTCGCCAGGCGTTTGCGGAATTACCGCAGCAGGCAGCGGACATCTGCTTAATTGACCTACGCTGTCTGATACCGCTGCATATCGATGCCATTATTCAGGCGCAGCAGGTAGCATCCCCCTTTGTGATCAGTATGGGGCTGTTATAGCAGCGGAGTTCAGTGGTATAAATTAAAATGAGCTGCCAAAGGATTTGGCAGCTCAATGCTAGGAGTTCAATTTCTGAGGTCGACATTCCCAAGTTCGAGTGTTACTGACAGCTTCCTCAACAGTGCTGTTCGCCGTGTCCCGGTTTAGTTGGTTCAACAAATAAAATTTCGTTTTCCAGTAGAATATGTTGCATTAAATCTTCTTTTAACTCTTTTAAACCTAAATACAATGCTGTCCAGGTGTTACAAGCGCCAAGTGGAAGCTGTTGCTCGAAACTTAGCTCATCCAGCTTTTTAAGGGCATCACCATGTTCTTGATGTTCTTCCAGCATTACGCTGATAGGGCCATAGGGATATATGCCTTGTCTTAACATCGGGAATAGAATTTGCTCTTCTTTTAACATATGGCTTTCCAGCTCTTGCTGCATATCATGTAAATGAGCCGCTAAACCGTGTGGGCAATCTGGGCTATCGCCATGTACAGTTTCAACCCGCTTAGCTAAGCGGATAAGCTCGGGCAGTTGCTGACGATGCTTCTGGTGATAATTCACTAAAATATAATCAATTAGCTTAGGTGCTGGTTCAGCGTGCCAATTAATAGCGGGATCTTTTTGGTGTTGTAAATTCTCTAAAGCCTGTAACACTTCTTGTTGGTTTAAGCCGCGTTTGGCGATAGCCTCACCAAGACTTTGTTGCCCGCCACAGCAAAAGTCCAGTTTAAACTGATGAAAGACGGCGGTTGCACCAGCGATACGCGTAGCGAGTTGACCCAGGGGTTGCGTGAGTAACATAGTAATTCTCCAATAAACAAAGACTCATTCTCGTGAGTGCATGGACAATGCCAGAACTACCACCTTTGATTTATATCGGATTTTTACAACGAATGGTAAATTGTACCTTAATGATTCAGGGTAAATATTACCCTAAAGGTATAAATCACCATGCTTGATGCCAGTTTGTTTGCCGATTTAGTGACGGAATTGCCCGCTGCAGTGCGCTTGCAACGTTTAGTAACTACCCTGCGTAGTCATTTTGCCTGTGGTGCCGTGGCATTATTGCAGTTGCAGCATGCGCAGCTAAAACCCATTGCCGTTCATGGATTGTTAAGAGAAACGTTAGGACGGCGTTTCGACATTAGCCAGCATCCACGTTTGGCCGCAATTTTGGCAAGTCGGCAACCGGTGCGTTTTCCACCGGGAAGCGACTTACCTGATCCTTATGATGGTTTATTGGCAGAACAACCCGGTGAGGCTTTACCCGTGCATGATTGCTTGGGTATGGCGTTATACGTTGACGGACAATGCTGGGGAGCTATAACACTTGATGCACTTTCCCCTTCCTGTTTCGATGCTTTGGCGATTTCACAGATCCAACAATTAAGTTTACTAATTGAGGCTACCATTCGGCTCACTGAATTGGAAAGAATAAACCGGGCATTGCGGCAACGTGAACCTGAATCTGTTACTAATCAACTCGCTGATGGTTCTGGGCAGTTTGAAATTATTGGTCAAAGTGCCACTTTACTTAGAGTGCTACAAGAGCTGGATGTGGTTGCAGCGTCCGATTTACCGGTTTTACTATTAGGAGAAACAGGGGTAGGTAAGGAGTTATTTGCCCGGCGTTTACATCGTATGTCTACACGCTGTGCCAAACCAATGGTTTATGTCAATTGCGCGGCTTTACCAGAATCTCTGGCTGAAAGTGAGTTATTCGGGCATTGCAAAGGCGCTTTTTCTGGTGCTTTGAGCGAACGTGCTGGCCGATTTGATGCCGCGGATGGTGGAACCTTGTTTTTGGATGAGGTGGGTGAATTACCGCTGTCGGTGCAAGCTAAACTCTTACGGGTGTTACAGAATGGTGAAATCCAACGCTTGGGATCAGATCATCTGAGGCGGGTGAACGTGCGGTTAGTGGCAGCAACGAATCGGGATTTACAACAGCAGGTCAAACTGGGTGAGTTTAGAGCAGATCTGTATCATCGTTTATCGGTCTATCCCATTATGGTACCGCCATTACGAGAGCGAACTGAAGACCTGTCTTTGTTAGCTGGGCACTTTTTAGAGCTAAATCGCAGTCGACTGGGGCTGCGTAGTATTCGCTTATCTTCTGCAGCAGAAATCATGTTGTTGCACTATGGTTGGCCAGGAAATGTGCGGGAGTTAGAGCATGTATTAAGCCGTGCTGCTATAAAAGCGTTAAGTTTAGGTGCTCAAAGAACGGATATTGTCACCTTGCTACCTGAATTATTAGATTTACCCAGTGAAATGCGTCAATCACTCCCTGATGCCAGCAAGCAGAATAAACCCGTATACAATTTTAAATTGGCGACACAACAATGGCAAAAGCAGTTTATTGAGCAAGCGTTAGCGCAACACGCTAATTGCTGGGCTAAAGCCGCCAGAGCCTTAGAACTGGACGCTAGTAATTTACATAAGCTTGCGCAACGTTTAGGTATTAAGTAGCCTAATGTCTGAAACCAATGGATTACATGCTATTAAAACAAATACACATCGTGTTGGCAGTCACCACACTTATAAGCTTTGTTATTCGCGGCTATTGGATGATAACTGATTCAAGCTTGCTGCATCACAAATTGGTGAAAACCATTCCCCACGTTATCGATACACTTTTACTCAGTACCGCTGTTGCTCTGATGATGATGGCAGGCTTCTATCCATGGATTTTGGACTGGGTAGCCGCAAAAATACTGTTACTCCTGTTGTATATTGTGCTTGGGACGATTGCATTAAAGCGCGGTAAAACAAAAGCACAGCGCATTGCCGCATTTATCGCCGCACTAATATGCATTGGTCTGATTTTTAAATCCGCTCTCAGCAAATTTATTCTTTAAGCACAGTTACCCTGGCCTGCCGTCGACCCTGGGTGCCGACAGTACAGGCAAGTATTTAAAGAAAAACAAACCGAATGCTAAACACCACAGGCAACCCGCCAATACCCAAAATTGAATTGTCCACTGCGGCCATATCGCTAATGCAATAGACCGCACTATTGCACTGATCACAATGGCAAAAAAAGCGACACTCATTAGCTTTCCAACTTGTAACATCCTGCCGGTATGCCCAAGTGATACGCGAGACATCATGGCTAAAATCATTCCGCCGATAGCACCAACGGTTAAGCTGTGGATTGCGGTACTTAAAGTAATATTAGCACCAAAGAAATGCAGGCTTAGCAAGCCTAACCCAATTGGAATGAACAGCATAGTAAAATGCAAAGACCACACGAGTGGCACAGTGAGCGTGACCCAGATACGCCACCGCCACTGGCGTATGGCGTGAAGCAAGGCGGCTGTCAGGCATGCAATGCTCGTCAACATGTTAAAATCACCCACATCTTTGAGCAGCAGTAAAACCAACACAACTACCAGGCTAGCCAGGGCTGATATTTCCAACCACTTAATAGGTAACACTTTGGTCGTTTTAGTGCCGTTTGCGGTAAACATCGGAATGACTCTGCCGCCTAAGAAAGCAACCAGAAAGGTGACTAACAGTGTCATACCGTGCACACCGCGTGCCTGCCAGGCTGAATCAAAGCCTAAGCTGGGTAGATAGGTAAAAAGGTTCATAACCGACATTAGTACTAATACAGGAATAAAAATCAGGTTTCTATACTGGCGAATCCTGATAACCCGTTGGCCAACAAAAAATGCCGTTAACGGTAAAAATACCAAATCGGTAATCATCGCCAATGGCAACATTGACGCTGTGCCAAACAAAATCAACAGCCGTGCCAGTCCCCACAGGCAGACCAAAAACAGAAGTTGCCCTCCTTTGATACTTGGAATGTTCGTCCAGGTTTGAACAGCGGTGAGTAAAAAACCAGCGATTATCGCTGCCGTGAAGCCAAACAACATTTCATGACTATGCCACCAAAGCATGCCATTAAGTGGCTCAACTGAAACAACGCCCTTTAAAGTCAGCAGCCACAACGCTATGGATAAGGTTGCAAACAGACTACCGAACAAGAAAAACGGCCGAAACCCTAAACGTAGCAATGGTGTAATTTTTTGCTCTTGTTGATTATCCACGATGTTTAGCATGCCAATTAATCCTGTTCGAGAAAATTATGTTGTTGCGCCTCTAACACTCGGTTTTTATATCGTTCGCGTTTTATTGCTAAGTGCATTAGCAGCATGCAAACTGCTAACACACCATAGAGGAGCATAAAACACGCACTGTAGACGCCAGCGATGTCGACTGCGACACCAAACAGAATTGGGAGTGTGCAACCGCCCAATGCGCCAAGCATGGCGACCATGCCACCGACACTGCCCATTTGTTCCGGATAGTAGTCGTTAATGATTTTATATACACTTGCACGTCCAAAGCCTTGTGCCAATCCAATCAACAAGAGCAAAACAGTAAACACCCAAACATTCAGTTCAATGTAAAGTTTAACATCTCTGTCTACGCCATGGATTGTCATTGTCGTTGGTGGATAGCTTAAAAAGAAAAGACACACTAAACAGATCCAGAACACTCCCCAGTTGACATTTCGCGCACCAAATCGGTCGGCAAACCATCCGCCGGCTGCACGCGCCATGCTTGAGCTGAGCACGAACAGTAAAGTAAGAGCCATGGCTTGGTTGAATGGCAAGGCGTAAGCATTCACATAGTACTGAGGTAGCCACAACAGCAACGCTAAAAAACTGCCAAAAACAAAATAGTAATACAGACCAAATCGCCAGACTCGTGCGTGAGCCAATGGTTTAACAAAAAAAGCCAGCGGCTTTTGTTTGTTCTGTTGTTTGAATTTCGGCGGTGATGGAGCGGCTAGCCAAAACGTAAAACAGGTGATCAAAACCATTGCACTGTAGGTGGGCCCAATAGTATTCCAACTCCATACATCGCGTATATAGGGCACAATAATAAGACTAAGTGCGGCCCCAGCATTACCTGCACCAAAGACTCCCATTGCTGTGCCTTGCTCTTTGCTGTCAAACCAATCGGTGAGATAGCGAATACCAATACTAAATGACACGCCCGATATTCCGATCAGTAGCCCAACAATCACGTAGCCAGAAAAACTATCGATACTGGGTAACAAGACCAACGGCGGCACGGTGATGAGCATCTGCAGGATCAATATCATCTTTGGTGAGTAACGCTCACACAATAAACCTGCGGGCAACCTTAATAGTGCACCCGTGATGATGGGAGCAGAAAGCAGAATACCAACCTGAGTGCTGGACAATTCAAGCACCTGCTTCAATTCAACGCTCATTACTGCATAAAGCGTCCAAACTGAAAAGTTGATAGCAAACACGAGTGTTGCCAATACTAAGGCTCGCGTTGCCTGCCTGGAGTGTGAAGCCGTCAAAAACCTACCCGATAAAAACAAAAATCAGTGTTCAATATAGCGTTCACAAGTCGACAACTCTAGAAACTGATGCGTTTGCACAAGTATCGTCTAAACGACTAATTACCTATAAATAGGTAGTTTTAAAAAGCAATTAAACCACTGTTTTCAATAGGGAAGCTTCGTTTGGATGCGAAATTTGTACAAGCAACTTTTGAAAGTTTACCTACCCACAAAAACTTCAAACTTACCGCCTAGATGCAATAGGAATCAAAGCGGCTTCATTTACGCTTGTGATAAGGACAAACGAGTTGTAACTGGCCAAGTGACCGGGAAAGGTGCGAAAAATTGCCACCATAAGCTTCACCGAATACCACCGAATGGGTATCCGTAAGCAATTGTAATTACTTGTTATTTTCAATTGATTCAAGTCAAAGATAACGATCCCAGAGAGCGAATAATTAGTCACAGATAACAAATCCATGCGGAGAATCCCATGACAACTGAAAAATTCAATATTTTTAAATTTACTGGCAAGATGAAAATACTCCATCTTTCTTGGATGGCATTCTTTATTAGCTTTCTGGTTTGGTTCAACTTTGCGCCGTTACTTCAAGCGGTTAAAGAGACTTTAGGGCTAACAACAGACCAGGTTAAGACTTTACTCATTCTAAATGTAGCGCTTACGATCCCGGCCCGGGTTATTATCGGAATGCTAACGGACAAATACGGGCCGAGACTAGTCTACTCAGCTTTGTTGGCTGTTTGTTCTATACCCTGTTTCATGTTTGCTTTCGCAGATAGCTTCGTGCAGGCAGCAATTGCCCGTTTCCTACTCGGTTTCATCGGTGCTGGTTTCGTCATTGGTATCAGAATGGTGTCTGAATGGTTTCCTCACAATGAGCTGGGCACTGCAGAAGGGATCTATGGTGGTTGGGGTAACTTTGGTTCCGCCGCGGCCGCATTTACCTTGCCCACCATAGCGGTTTTATTCGGCGGTGAAGATGGATGGCGTTATGCAATTGGCCTAACGGGTGTCATCAGCTTGGTTTTTGCTTTCGTTTATTACGCCAACGTGACCAATACGCCAAAAGGTTCAACTTACTTTAAACCCAAAAATTTAGGCGCGATGGAAGTAACATCCAAAGGTGACTTCTTCTTACTTCTGCTAATGAAATTGCCAATGTATGCAGCGATTGCCCTGCTAGCCTGGAAGCTTTCTCCAAGCGGTGTGGATATTCTCAGCCAAACCATTGTGAATTCGATTTATGTTGGACTTTTTGTATTGTATTTACTTGAAGTATACAAAGTCTGGCAGGTCAACAAAGAGATCTTCAGCAAAGAAGTACCAGAGCTACATCGCTACAATTTCAAACAAGTCGCAGTACTGGACATTCTTTACTTCACTAACTTCGGTTCAGAACTTGCGGTTGTTTCGATGTTGCCACTTTTTTTTGCAGAAACATTTAACCTCGACCCAGTGTTAGCTGGTTTGGTAGCCGGTGCCTATGCGTTTATGAATTTAATGTCACGCCCTGCAGGCGGTTGGATATCTGACAAATTTGGTCGTAAACCTACGCTAATGATATTAACCGCAGGATTGGCAGCGGGGTATGCGTTAATGGGTTTAGTCGATGGTACGTGGCCATTATGGCTAGCAGTCGTCATTGCAATGGGATGTTCGTTCTTTGTGCAATCTGGTGAGGGTGCAGTGTTTGCAGTAGTTCCGCTAATCAAGCGCAGAATGACTGGCCAAATTGCCGGTATGACAGGTGCGTATGGTAATGTTGGTGCAGTGACATTTTTAACCATTCTTTCGTTTGTCGACTACAGTACATTTTTCTACGTCATTGCAGCGACTGCTTTAGTTGGTCTGTTCACCCTCATCTTTATGGATGAACCGCGCGGCCAAATCGCTGAAGTTGCTGAAGATGGCACTGTTCACATGATCGATGTAAGTTAGCAGTAACTCGTCAGTTAAAGGCTTCCCTAAAACACGGATGCCTTTTTCGTTAACCTAGACTATTTCAATGCAATCAGAGCACACTCAAAAAGACGACATCATAAACGATGCAACGCTTGTTGTAGCTACAGGTTGTGCTTCGATTGCAGGCGTTAAACCGGTTAATGAAGATGCAGTTGCTGTGCATACTCCGACTGACCGACACGCTATGTCGTCGAAGGGCACAGCCGTTGTAATAGCTGATGGTGTCAGCAGTGCTGAAGCGGGCAGAGAGGCTAGTGATTACGCGGTAAAACATTTTATCGAAGAGTACTTCCGCACGCCTGATACGTGGTCAGCGAAACAAGCCGGGCAAAAAACACTGACTACGATTAATTTGAACCTATTCAAGCAAAGTCACGAGTTCACTCGCCAGGAAAAAGGCTATCTATGCACGTTTAGTGGTCTCGTGCTCAAATCGAGAACCGCTCACTTTTTTCACGCCGGCGATTCTCGGATTTATCGTTATCGAGATGGTGCAATTACACAATTGACGCGAGATCATTCAATCAATATTGGTGGTGGCAAAAACATTCTCGCCAGAGCTGTAGGAATGGACAATGTTTTACAAGTCGACTATGGCAAATCGGTTTTAGAAGAGGGGGATATTTTTCTTCTAACAACTGACGGGGTTCATGACTTCATTAACCTGGAGAAACTAACCGAGCTCTTAGGTGACGAACGCGAACCTCAAAAACAATGTGAGCGCATAATTGCTGAAGCTAAATTAGCCAACAGCGACGACAATATCAGCTGCGCGATTGCTAAAGTGGACAAACTGCCCGCTGAAAGCCGCGATGATTTTAATACCAAATTAACCCGTCTGCCGTTCCCTCCTGATCTTGAGCCAGGCATGAAACTGGATGGCTATCGAATAGATCAGGCTTTATTTGCCAGCAGTCGTAGCCAAGTTTATCTGGTTACTGATTTAGAAACCGATGAGCAAATGGTGATGAAAACACCATCACTCAACTTTCAGGATGATGTGCATTACATTGACCGTTTTATTCAGGAAGAGTGGATAGGGAAACGTATAAACAGCGAGTACGTGGTTAAAGTCATAACCCAAAATCGACCACGAACCTTTTTGTACTACCTAATGGAGTATGTTCCCGGTATTTCGCTTGATAAATGGATGATTGACCATCCATTACCTTCTCCCAAGAAGGCTATCACATTGGTAAAACAAATCGCTGCTGCGCTAGCAGCTTTTCACAATACAGAAACGATTCATCAGGATCTCAAACCCGCCAACATCATTGTTGATGATGCAATGAAAATTAAAGTGATTGATTTTGGTTCTGTATTTGTTGCAGGAATTGCTGAGATTTTTATACCTATCGAGCATCTTGGAGCGCTGGGTACGGCTACTTATTCCGACCCTTATTACTTGCAAGGCAGAAACACGGGCATTCAAGGTGACATTTATGCGCTGGCTACCATCACCTACGAATTGTTTACCGGCGAACTACCTTATGGGGACAAGATAGAGCAATATGTACATAGCCGTAACTTTGACAAACTCCGTTACATAAGTGCCACCGACCACAACCCCATCATTCCGTTATGGTTTGACCGTGCATTGGAAAAAGGTGTGACGCTTGACATACCAAAACGCTACAAACGTCTAAAAGACTTTGTCGATGATGTAACTCGGCCTAACCCCGAATTCTTAAAAGATGATCCCGCAATCGATAACAGCAAAGGTTTGCTTTTTTGGCAGATGATGTCTGCCTTTTGGGTTGCCATGCTGATATTGGTTGTCATTTTATTTTCGACCACAGGATAACTGCTATGAAATCGACAGTAATGCAAAATCTGGTTACCCAATTTTTTAGTGTTGATCACGAAAGACTTGATTTTCTGTTTCGCATGTACCAGAAAAACAAACAAAACCAGCGCTACAAGGCCGTCTTGCTCTTCGATAAGTTTAGTGAAGGGATGAAACGACATATTCGTTGGGAAGAAGAATTACTGTTTCCAATGTTTGAAAAAGCCACGGGTATGAATGGCTCTGGCCCAACAATGGTGATGCGACATGAGCATGATAAAATTAGAGCTATGCTTGATGAAATTAGTGAGAGCTTAAAAAACGACGATCATTCAGAAGCATTGGAAAAAGCGCTGTCAGAACTGCTCCTGCTACACAACGAAAAAGAAGAGCAAGTGCTTTATGTTCAGTGTGACCGTGCTCTGACAGAGGAACAACTGCTCACGCTATTTTTGGATATGTAATACACGATATGCAGTAAGTGTTGTTGCCAAAATCGATTGAACTTGTATTTATGTTATGTCATTGACTACGTCGCCAATGAGTCAAATTAGTTGAGTATGTTGGCGTTGAGAAGGGAATGAATAAAATTCGTCTTATCGGAACTTTGGCTGACAGGCTTGTAAATGTGGCAGAAACATCCTGACGTAGTAGCGATCCCGAGATATTATTTTGTCGCCAGCGTAAACTGCTAAAACACGATCGAATCGAATCGTTAAAACGTCGTGCGAGGCCAGTGTTACCAGCTCAGTATTCGCTTCACTCTTCGGCCCGCATCGCCCCGGGCTACCTATAAGTAGTCTTTTCTTCGAATACCTACGCCTATTCGTTACGTCCTAGACGACTCCATACATACACCGTAGAGGTGACCTTTATCATTTGATTGATAGGAGCCATTTTCAAGCCCTTGCAAAATTTTTAAAACACGCATAAGATAGTAATTAATTACTATCTTATGCAATACATATGAATCATTCAAAAAACCTTTCTGCAGAAAAGCGACGTGCCGCAACCGTTGAATCGGTTATTGAGCTTGCAGCCGAAAAAAACCCAATCTCAATTACCACAGCGGCTATTGCTAAACACATGCATGTCACCCAGGGATCACTCTTCAGGCATTTCCCGAATAAAGAGGCCATATGGGAAGCGGTGATGACTTGGGTGTCTGAGCGATTATTAAAACGAATCGACCGTGCGGCTAAGGGCATTAGCTCGCCATTGGCGGCCATGGAAGCCATGTTTATTAGCCATGTCGAGTTTATTGCAGAGCATCCCGGCGTTCCCAGAATGATGTTTGGTGAGCTACAGCGATCAGAACCCACCCCGGCTAAGCGCATGGTACAGACCTTAATTAAACGCTATGGCGAGAGGCTGCATATTCTGATCGAAAAAGGCAAGCAGGAGGGTGAACTATCCCAGACACTGGATAGTGAAGCCGCTGCCACCTTGTTTATCGGCACGATACAGGGGCTTGTTATGCAATCTCTATTGGCAGGCGATGTCACCCGAATGCTTCATGATGCACCAAGAGTATTTGCTATCTATAAACGCGGCATAGAGAGCAGTTTATGAAATTACACACGATAAAAAAAAGAACATTAGGCTTACTTGCAGTCATTATTCCTTTACTGATCATTTTTATTTATGTAGGGCTTCGATCCGGCCCTTTAGCACCGGTTGCGGTAACACTGGCAAAAGTGGATGCACGCCAGATAAGTCCGGACTTGTTTGGTATTGGTACGGTTGAGGCCCGCTATACCTATAAAATTGGCCCTACATTCGCCGGTCGCATTAAAACCATTCATGTTCAGGTAAATGATTTCGTCAAAGCAGGACAAATACTGGGGGAAATGGAACCCGTCGACCTGGAAGAGCGCATTCGTTCGCAAGAAGCTATCTTACAACGAACTCAATCCACCCTGAAAGAAGCAGAAGCGCGTCAGGCTTTTGCGCAAAGCCAGACCCAACGCTATGAACAACTGATGAAAGCACGCTCGGTCAGCGAAGAAAGTTTGGCGGTAAGACGACAAGAATTACAAATTACCAACGCAGCATTAGATGCAGCACACGATGAACTTAAACGGGTAAAAGCAGACCTTGACGTATTAAAAGCTCAAAAAAGCAATCTTAGGTTGATTGCACCTGTTGATGGCATAGTTATTGAGCGTGCCGCTGATCCAGGCACGACTATGGTCGCAGGCCAATCCGTCATTGAATTGATTGACCCTGAGAGCTTATGGGTTGATGTCCGTTTTGATCAAATTAATGCCTCCAGGTTGAAAGCCGGCTTGCCTGCACAGATAGCCCTGCGATCAAGAGAAGGCAAGACTGTATCCGGCAAAGTACTGCGCACAGAACCCAAAGCAGATAGCATTACCGAAGAACTGCTCGCCAAAGTCGTCTTTGATAACTTACCGGAGCCATTACCGCCATTAGGTGAGCTTGCGGAAGTCACCGTTTCGTTACCCGCTTTGCCAGCGACGCCGTCAATTCCCAATTCAGCTATAAAACATGAAGGTGAGAAACTGGGCGTCTGGAAAGTAGTCGACGACAAGCTAATCTTTACCGCCATCAAATTAGGCGCCTCCGATCTCGATGGTTTCGTTCAAGTACTGGAAGGTCTTGGTAATGGCGACGAAATTATTAATTACAGTGAAAAAGTACTGACATCTCAAAGTCGTATTCACGTCGTCGAACAGATACCAGGCTTATCAAAATGATTAGTTTAGCGGGGAGAGACATTCTGCATGCCTGGGGAAAGTTTGTCTTTACAGGTATCGGTTTGGGTTTATTAATTGGTGTGACGCTGGTGATGGCGGGTGTCTATCGCGGCATGGTCGACGATGGTAAAGCTCTGCTTAAAAATAGTGGTGCGGATCTTTGGGTCGTGCAAAAAGACACCTTGGGGCCTTATGCAGAGTCATCCAGTCTGAATGATGATATTTACAGAACCATCCTTGCCATGCCGGGTGTTGCCCAGGCAGCCAACATAACTTATCTGACGATGCAGGTACGTAAAGCAGACCGTGATGTCCGGACTATGGTGGTCGGTATTGCTCCGGATAAGGATTCAACTGCACCGGGCTGGCCCCCCTATCTGATCGCAGGTCGGTATATGACGCGCGGACATTACGAGGCCGTGGCAGATATCGCCACGGGATTTAAATTGGGTGATCGAATTTCCATTCGCAGAAATTATTTTACCGTCGTTGGATTAACCCGCCGCATGGTCTCATCCAGTGGTGATCCGATGGTTTTTATTCCCCTGAAAGATGCCAAGGAAGCCCAATTCTTAAAAGATAATGACGCCATTTTACAAAGCAGACGCCGCACCGAAGCGAACCCGGCATTTAATCGACCTAATGCGCCGGGCTTACTTGATACAATCATTTTATCGCAATCCAGCAACAGCTCTGTAAATGCGGTACTGGTCACGCTCAAGCAAGGTCACAAGGCGGATGATGTGGCCGAGTCCATTAGAAGCTGGAAGCGCTTGACGGTTTACACCCGCGCACAAATGGAAGGCATTCTGCTGGGAAAACTCATTGCTACCTCAGCAAAGCAGATCGGTATGTTTCTGGTGATTCTCGCGCTTGTCAGCGCGGCGATCGTCGCCTTTATTATTTATTCATTAACCATGGATAAGATTCGGGAGATTGCCGTATTAAAACTGATCGGAACCCGTAATCGGACTATTGCCGGCATGATCATGCAACAGGCACTTGCGCTGGGCGCTATCGGCTTTGTTGTAGGTAAAATTACCGCGACATTCTCCGCACCCTATTTTCCAAAGCATATCTTGTTAATGCCTGCCGATTCTATTGCCGGCTTTCTTGCTGTCATGATGATTTGTATTTTAGCGAGCCTTGTGGCCATTCGGATGGCGCTTAAAGTTGATCCGGCTGAAGCCATCGGAGGTTGAAAATGCAAAGCAAAGGAATTCATATAGAAGGTCTGAGTAAGCGTTACGGCCAAGGCGACACTGCAGTTTATGCCTTAAAAGATGTGAACATGCATGTTGCACCCGGAGAAGTCGTTGGCTTGATTGGCCCTTCCGGTTCAGGGAAAAGTACCTTACTGAAAAGCCTGGGTGCAGTAATCACGCCTACTGCCGGGCGGATGATTCTCGGTAATGAGGTCATATACGATAATGCCTGGAAAGTGCGTGATATAAGAGCCTTAAGACGCGACAAAATCGGTTTCGTGTTTCAAGCTCCCTACTTAATCCCTTTTCTCGATGTTACCGACAATGTTGCACTTCTACCCATGCTGGCCGGACTCTCAAACAATGAAGCCCGCCAGCGTGCTCTGGAATTATTAACCGCTTTAGATGTTCAGCACAGAGCCGGCGCCATGCCATCACAATTATCTGGAGGAGAACAACAACGCGTTGCCATTGCACGAGGTTTAGTAAACCGTCCACCGGTGATCCTGGCGGATGAGCCCACTGCGCCGCTCGATAGTGAACGAGCGATGGCGGTCATTCGTATTCTCAATAAGATGGCCAGAACCTTTGAAACCGCCATTATTGTGGTAACCCACGACGAAAAAATTATTCCAACCTTTAAACGTATTTATCACATTAGAGATGGTGTGACACATGAAGAAGCGGGTGAAGGTCTAAGTTTCAAATAACAGACTTATCTTTTACGTCATATGTTATTGGAACTATATGCGTACTTCGGTGAATCCGTTCGCACATTTCCCAACTGCGTTACGATCAAGCAGGGGAGTGGGCAATGAAAATAGCGCGGGCAATGGGAATCAGATAATGATTACAATTGTTAATACATGCATTTACATTCAGAAACAAACAAGAACCTGAAAACCCACATTGTTCTGTCATGACCATACTGTATACATGATCAGTTTTAATGAGGTGTAGCTCGTGACGAAGAATCATTGCGCCAAAACACTTACACCCAGAAATCTGGCTGATGAGGCATGTGGGTAATCAGGAAAAATACTGCTTTTGTTAATTTGCGGTAATTTCTATCGGGTTTTCGTTCCTGTCAAACACCACGTAGCGAAAAATATTATTGCCAGTCATCACATCGTTGGTCATTTTGTCTAGATAGGGTTCTGCTGCCTCTGTGGTAGGAGGCGTATTTGAATCGCCCCCAAGGCTGGCTATGAATACAAAATCCCAGTCTTTGTTTATGCCATCTGCCTCCTTCACTAAAGCAGAAAACTCAGATAGTTCATCTGGCAGTTTATCGACAACCATTTTAGGCTCAATAGAGCCTTTTTTATCTTCTCGTTTTCTGCTCTTATTGGTCTCGTCAGTTTTTGCAAACAAAAACAGCAAGCGCTGTTTTTCGCTTTGCTCTTGGGCTTTTAATAGAAGATCGGAAAACATACCTGACATAACATAAGGCTCCTAGGAAGTTGCTAACCCAAGCGTACACATCGTTTTCCCTTAATACCATTGTGCACAAGGGGTAATGAACTACCCCTTATTAGGTAAATAGCACCGCATTGCTCCAGCTTAACTTTGAACCCTTGTTTGAGTGTGGTAATGACGCAGCGCATGCTCATCACGTCGGCCTTTGGAAAAAGCAGACACGCGTTTTAAGTATCCAATTACGCGAGTTCCGTGATCGATGTCTTCAGAGCCGCATGATGGACACGCATATAAAGTGCGCTTGTCGATAGCATCACATGTATTGCAGATCGTAATTTTCACGTTCACACAAAAATAGTTACACCCTGCTTTTGCTGCGATGTTTAGAAGGTTTAACGCGTTTTTATAGGTTAACGTTTCCTCAAGATTAAGATGAAGTGCTGAACCACCATCAAGGTATTGATTTAGCTCTCTTCCATGCAGGATAAACTTGTCAATATGAGTGGTATTCGTATTCTCTACAAGGTAAAGATAACTGTTGTAGCAGTCTCTGTTAACAACGTATCCATCTTGTTTATCCCATTTGGCGTTTTTGACGCCTAAGTTTTCAGCAGGTACAAACTCTGTGTTGAACTGACATTTAAAATGCTTAGATGCAGTCCTGTTTTGTTCGTAAATGACTTGCAATTGCGCCCGAACAAAATCTTTGTATTTTGGATTGTTACCGACTTCGATACCTAAAAACTCAGCCGCCTCTGCCAGTCCGTTGACTCCCAGCGTTAAAAATTGCTTATCTAGGCTAATGAAGCCTGCGTCATAAACAGGTAGTGCTCCTGCTGCTTTATACTCCTCGATGAGCCGACGATAAGCGACTTGATACTTGTGTATCTTCTGAACTTCAGTGCTCAAATCTCTGCCATCCTGAACTAATCGGTTCATATTTATGGTGATTACATTAATAGATCCTGTCGATACGCCGCCTGCACCCAAGCTATATGAAAACGTATTGTCCGTGATCTCGTTACGCAATCGGCAACAGGAGGCTAATGAATCGGCACTCTCGGATTGGTAAACAAAAAATGAGTTACCTTCACTCATCGCTTTAGCGCATGTTGCTGCAAAATTGATGTCTCTGACTGCCCCGTCTTTTGTCAGCATTGCCGCTGTAACCACAGGAAAAGTGAGTACCGCCCGCTTGCGTTCATTGTTAAACCACTCTAGAAAGAAAGCTTGTAACGATTCGATATTCTCCCATTGGGGTTTGCTCATATCGGGAAACACAAACTCGCCAAACATTGAGTCAAAGTAGAATTTGTCGTAAAGCGATATGTTCCAAAACACGCTTTGATAGCCGCGAGCAGCCGCTGGCTGGTTTAGGGCATAAACGACATGCTGTAGATGGTTAGCGACTTCTTTGGCATGGGTATTGAGATAGTTTTCTCCATAATCCCGACGCGCAAAATGGTCGAAGTAAATCAGGAATTCAACTGTGGCGATGGCACCCGCAAATTGTGCACTAATTGCGAATACCAAGTTTACGAAACTGCCGCAGAAAGACTCTATATGTTGAGGCGCTTTAGATTCACCGCCAAGTTCAGTCAACCCATTTAAGAGAAATGGGTACATGGTAATGGAAGTACAGTAAGGCTTTAGGCTGGTTTCATCATGCACATAGATTTCATGAGCCTCGATCTGCCGCTGGTACTCAAGAGCAAGTTCATGACCAAATAGCTCTTCGATCTTATTGCTCACCAATGCGCGATTTACCTGAATGAAATAGTCTTTCATCAGTTCAGCTTCGAGCGTAGCAATATTTTTGTGCGTCACGTTGGCGTTAGCATCTAACTTCGCGCCATCAGCAGCTGTTTCAGCATTTAAGTAACTATCGATAAACTGCAGTTTTTGTTTTATATGTTTATCATCGAGTGTTAGCACGCGTATTCTCCCAAAATTTATGGTTTAGTAATTCGCCTGTATCGACGTTTATTAATTTTTGATTGGTCGACGGAGAGTCGAGTCCGCCAAGTGAAAAAATCCACTTACCGGTTTTCAGGAATGACAGGTATTCTTGAATTTTCGGCGATATTCTGGGCAGCCCGGTATAAAGACAGGTCTTCAGTTGGGATTGTCTGGCAATACAAAGCTTTTCAATTAGCGCCTCTGCATGCCATTCACCTCCAAAGAAGAGCACACAGGTTATAAAGCCCTCATATTTTTTAAGGTAAGCGGCAAATGCTTCATTCGTTAGGGATACTCCCAAGTTGCCGTCCCAAATCTCTTCGCTATGGCAGCCTTCACAACGCAGTTTACAACCGGTGATAGTAAAGCCGAGCGACACTTCATCAGGTACTTCTTGGAAAAGCACTTGAGGTTCCAGTGTGTTAAAAAGGGGCTGCATTAGATAACCCAAATAACTATATATTGTGTTAAATAATCACACTAGACACTATATGTTGTATTGATCCAGATCAAGGCTTGCAACTGCCAATCATTTTTTTACAGCGCAATAGGATGCAACCCACTTCTTAGCAGAGCAACCGCTCGAAGCTAGAATAGCCACTCTGACGGAAGCGGTATTAATATATTTCTGCTACATTCCTATAACTTTATCAGCGGCTCTTGCTTCCCATGATTCAAGAGCATCTAGTTCGTTTTTTATCTTGTTGTCAGGGTGACCTAAATATTCTCGAACCGAAGTGTTTTGTGAAATAAACTGCCGTTTCCAGCTCATTGCATTCAACCTTTCGTCCTTATATGCCGTCATCAACTCATCTAAAATCCTTTGAAAAGTAACAGCGGTATCGCCTGCTCGAAAAAACAATGTGGATAAGCTTTCAGCTTCTAATGTCCCGCCTTTCTTTAACTTACTGGTTAGTTCAATTTCTAGTATCTGAATCGTCGTCGATTTATCTCGCTTAATAACAGCATGGCAGTACCGACGCGGTCTATCCCCAACCAAATGCTGACTGCGACATCTTTTCTTCGGGACATCTCCGATTTTGCTCTCAATTTGCCACCCATGTTCTTCTTCCAGTTTTCGCAGCATGGACTGAAAGAACACAATTTTCTCGGGCGCATCTACTAAGTCCGGAGGGTCAAGATTGTCGACATCGGCCTTTAGAGCTTTTCCTTTGTCACTCCCTTGTTGCAGGCTAGCCAGTTCTTTAGGAGTCTGCTCTTCTATCTCTTCAAGGTCTGGTTCAGATTGGAGTGGCAGCGCCTTCACATTCCTTGGGCTACGCCTTGTATCGAGCTCCACATCAAAATTTAATCCGCTTCGCCCTAACTTTACAGAGTGCCGCTTTTTACTGGATTTCGGATTCGTGTCTGGGTCCAGTTCTCTAATATCTACGGGTGGTTTGCTAAGAGGTTTAGGTTTTTCGTCATTTTCTTTAGGGTCTTTGCTCAGCAATAGGTGGTCATCGGGGTGCGAGAAATAAACGATATCAAGGTCAGGTGCCTTCAGACCGGAAGCTGACCTAATTTCACGAATAAACACCTGATTCTCTTCAGGCTCTCTGCCCGTATAGCCTGCAAGTGAAATTTCACAATGGCTCAAGTTTGGCGGTGTAAAATCAAATGTCCAACGATCTGCGCCGTTTTCAATAATTGAATTCTGATTAATTGATTGGAAAATCGAGCCGAAGCTATCTTGCGTGTCAGAGTCAAAGAACAACCAAGTGAAGAATTTTCTGTACTGTAGGCTATTCATATACCTAACAGGGATATTCATAGACAACTCAACGTTACCAACCCAATCTTCAGACCAGGACTTACCAAGTTGCCAGGTATTCCCCTGATAAACAGCAGCGCGCACCACTTCTGAAGAATGAAAGAAAAGCATGCGTGCGACTTCTGCTATTGGTAACCAATATACTTTTTCGTCAGTTTCGATTCTGTACAGAACGCAATTGTCGAATTGTTCTGAAAAATCATCGACACGTTTTAAGGTGCGAGGTAGTTGTCGAAAATCTACTTTTTTCCAGCTGTCCTGCTGAGGCAACATAACCGTTTCTGTCCATCCCTGAGCCTTGTTTTCTGTTGATGTTCTTGGAAAGACAGTTCCGGGCACTAAGGCTGGTAATAGATCGATAGGCAAACCCTTCCTAAAATAACCTAGATCATCCCGGTAAAAATAACAAATGATTTTCCACTCTTGCCCTGGATTCTGATACCAATCTCCCAACAATATTAGCTTTGATTCTTTAGGTATTCCGCGAATTCCAATCTCATCAATATTAGACATAAATCGGGCTATCCTTAACTTTGTTCTAAACGTCGTATTTCCGCTTCAATCTTGGGGGTTACTAATTCTTCTCGAATTGCAGCTGTTCTGAGTAAACGCCAACGTTTCACCTCAAGGTCGTTCGATTTCATTTGTTCGTAAGTAATCCTCAATCTGCGGAGTTGAAAGTCTTCTACCGATTCTTCATGGTCAGTGAGCCATTGGCTCGTTGCTGGTAGATCAGGCAAATGTTTCTCAACTGAATTTGACCGAGGCAGTTCCTTAATGATTCGAGTTCTTGTCAAACGCGGTCTATTACGCACGTTAGCCATGACTTTATAAACTGATTCAAGATGCGCAACGTTTTTTGCATCCCAATCACGGTAGTTAACGGCGTAGTGGCTTTGCGAATTTACTTTTCGTTTTGGCCGATTAGACATCAGCCAGCTCCTGTCGTTGCGATACAACCAAGCATAAATAGCACCACCACGCTCGGTACTTCTAAGTTCTTTGACGCCTGCGCTTGGGTGCCGCTTTAGCATATCTACCCAACTGTACCTGTATTCTGCAACGTTCTGTACGGTGACTTTTTTGCTAAAATGGCTAGGCACCAAAACTTCTTCCGGAAGCCTGCGCACTTTTTCCAATAACTTAGTTACAGACAATTCGGAGACCAGTGCAGTGGTAACAAGTAAATGGCGCAAAGGGTGAAACGACTTACGGTGTTTTCGAAATAAGTTAGTCAGCCAGTAGTTGTTTTCTGAATAGTTAAATTGATCTTCAAATGTTGTTCCAGCCCATTTCCTCTTGAGTAGCCTATGTATTTCCTGATGGCAGACCCGGCTCTTTTTCACTAGACCAAGTTCAACTGCTAAATTTCTGTAAAACAATGTCCAGCGGTTATAGCCAAGGCCTTTAAATTGAGAAGCTTGAAGTAATTGCTCGTACCGGTCATGCAGTGCCCCTTCAATATCTCTTAACGCTATATGCCTGATACTTGAATCCAATTTAATTTCGTTCGCCGCGACGAAAAGGTGCTTCTCTCTCGGATGGAAAGATATAGGAGAGTATTCCAGCAAGCATGAATGATTGCTGCAAAACCCTAAGGCTGGCAACTGATGGATTCGTCGCCAATAACACTCGCCGAATTCCATTTGTTGTTCTTTCATACACTGAGGGCAATAGCGAAAATATTCCTGTTGTTTGATTGCGCTGGCAGCAATGCCAGATCGAGTGTGTATGTCACCTCCCGAGTCTGAGCGCATGGAACTAATCGTTTTCCAAGCTTGTTGCTGAGATAGGAACGGTAAATAAACTGGTGCCAATGTGAATGACTTAATAAGCTCTTCAACACTAGTTGGCCAAACAAGTTGAAGATTATTAACAAGAGAACTCAAGTGGCTTGGTAAGTCTGGAACAGCGACAGCTGTTGGAGACGAAAATACTTCCCTGACAATGGATTTTTGATTGCCAATTAAACCTGTATGCTGCGCATAACGGGCAACCATGCTGTAAAGTAATTCGTCCTGGTAAGGAACCGGAAAATAGCCCAGCATACTATCCAGCCAATAATTTATAGATTGGGTAGATAAGACCTTTCTCCTTCATCACCTCATACATAGATCCTGATTTGTCGGCATACATCTTCCTGAGGTCTTTCTCAGGCAGTTGACCCCAGCTGTCACGGTTTGTATAGACTGGTTTGGAGTCAGCATTTGGCTTTATTGTTTGTTCTTCGCCCGTTTGTGTAAGCGCCGTTGTCGCCATTTGTATTATCTGAAGCAGCGTTAGGTCTGGTTTCCTCGCCAATACATCTGTAACGAGCGGCTTCGCGATGTCTTCGGAAATGCCCATTGAGACGATCGTTTGTATAGCTGAATTAGCGATATTCGTCTCATCAGACTCCCCCAACTCGATCGTTTTAGGTTTACCTAGAGGCTGTGATACTAGCTTATCCATCGCATTTATCATGCTACTTTCAAATTTTGGAAAAATGAGATCATTGCAATCCTCAAGTTTCTTCCTGTTGCCTGTCCGCAATGCATCAAGCAAAGGTTTAACGATTGAAAACTCATCTTCAAACACTTGCTCCAAGAGTTCGGGAGATATAATTTCGTCTTCTGGAGTGGATGCTAATAATACGGCGCGAGCTTGGGCAAGACAAAAGAGTTTCACAACAATGTCAGGCACGCCTTGCGTCAACTCGTACAGTTTATTTGTCAGCGACTCATTTCTCTCAACCTTATGGCTGAGCCACTGGTAAGGCCATAGCTCTTCAAGAAAATCTTCCCAGCTTTCATCCTTAGGCAATCGATCCCAGACCAGACTTCCATCTCCACTTGCGCGTCTTGCCTGCCGGAACTCGCTCGCAAATAGTCGCAAAGCTTTGGGCGTACCAATAAGTACAACAGAGACTTCTACGACATTTACAAGCGTTACCAAAAAGTTGATCATCTTCTTTTCGCCACCACTTTTCGCGAGACTCATATGCTGAAACTCATCGATGACAATTAAGCCAATGGCGTGTATCAGGCAAAGATCAGCAACATCTGCCATCATTTTTGCGATTGTTGGTCTACCGGATGCGTACTGTTGCCTATAATTTAGGTTCAACCGACGATCTAGCGCGATAAAAAAGCTTAAGCAGAAGTCAGAAAGTGAACCATCGTATGGGCAATCAACTTTAAGCCAGGGCACCTGGAGCATATGAAGGTCTGGATGATATATAACACGCGGATAAGTGTTCAGTACAAGGTTTGTCGTGGTTGATTTCCCCGCTCCGGATATTCCTGCAATCGTCATAGATGAAGCAGGAGAGTCCGCATCATCATGCATATAGGTGGTTAGATTTTCACTCTGAATCAAGCCACGAATTGAATTTAGCTTTCGCTTAAACGTAGCGGTTTTTGGGTTCCTATTGAGGTAACTGCATCGGATCAGTTTCGACAGCTTCTGCTCGATAATGATGTGGTTGGTTTGGGGAACAAAAAAATCTCGCGTTAAGCGGTTTATTGCATGGGTTCGAATGTGGCATGGTAAATTAATTTCTTCAGGTTGAAAGTGGGGTCTCTTTCTCAAGGACTTTGCCACTTCTATGGGGCTCATTATAACCGGAAGCGCCGCGATCAGCGGGTTTTCATCGTACTCAGGCAAACCTATTTTTTTGTATTCTGCTTCAGGAAACCTTGTAATTTTTGGGTTAGTCATCTGAGTCCCCATCTTTCAATAGGTCTTTCAACCGAGTTGGAAGTTTAAAGCTCTTTTGCTCGGCATTTGCCCCATGAATCGGTGTTACAGTCGCAGAAGTCCTTTCCAAAGGTTCACTCCGATCTGCTGTATTATTGCTTCGCTCATAATGCCTTTCTTTACGCTTATTGCCCGCTATACCTTTCGCTCTTTGCGCTTTCTCTGTTTTTGTATATTTTGGTTGATGCTGCTTGGATTCGTCTTTGATTTGCTGAAGTTCACTAACCAAATTAACCGAACCTGATCGTTTCTTAAGTTTTGACGTAGCTGCTACATCCAATCGAATGTCCTGGGTAACCCATAGTTCCCATATGGTTATATTGGCATAAGCACGACTTCGGGACGTTAAGTTTGCGGGTATAAATTCAGCATACGAGTCAGAGGGACGAAGGTAAATTGCATTCGTACTGTATAAGTCATAGGCAACGGTAACCGTTTTAGGCCCTCTGTAATTCTCTTCGAACCAACCCCACTCCAACGCTTGTTTACAGCTGTAATAACAGCCAAAAAGCTTTAGGCCATGCTCGGTCACAGTCGCGTTGGTATGAGGGAGCAGGTTGACCTTGACTAGTTTAGGGTCAGGTCTTCTTAGCAAGCCTGTGCGATATTCGATCCCCCACGTCCATAACGCCAAAGGGTTCGCTGGAAGTTTTTTCGGAATATCAGAGTCAATATCGTAAGTTCGAATAACATGATCATTATTATAGTGAAGCACTATCTTAATCATCATTTTTGTGAACTCTTTTAGAGTTAATATTCCATCTTGCCGATAATCATTACCATGCCGTTTCTTGCCAATTGGATTTTTGGTTACATAACCTTCAACAAACGGCTTCATTTTAGTCTGAACAGTTCGGAAGTAGCGTTCAACAATTCCTTTCCAGTCAGCTCGGTAGGCAGGCGTATTTTGAATCTCGACGTGAAAAGCTTTACTGAGTACTTCGACATGTCGACCAAGCATTTCACCTTTGTCTCCAATTATATGTTCTGGCAAACCCTGCATTGGCCATAGGTCAGGCGTTATATCAATGCCATGCTCAGCACAATAATCGACTTTATTTGCCATAGCATTTCCAAGCGCCTCCATTGCACTGACCCAGGAAGCATTTTCCAAGCCTATGTACATACCAACAATCGCTCGACTGAATACGTCGACAACAAAATACATAGTAGGTCGGCCAACTATTTCTGCTCGGTCCTGTTCTGACACAAGGTACACATCAGCAATGGTGGCATCAATTTGGTAAAGGTATCCAGGACCAGGCACTTCAGCTGTCGAAGTACCAATACTGGGACTGAAATCTTTCAGATAGTTAATTTCACCTTCACGCTTTTTGGTCACTTCGATCGATGTATATTCTTTCTGAAAAAAATATTTAAATTGACGCTCTGTTGGCACATTTATTAAGTCTTCCGGCGATGCTGGAATATTAACCCCATAAGCGATCAATAATTGGTTGTATGCATAATCGAAGTCATATTTATTTTCGTTGAGATAACTTTTTTGGATAACTACCCTGAACAGAGATTTGACTTGATCTGTGATCGGGACACCTTCACCCAGATTACGGGTACGGTTGGGGCCGTTTCTCTTCTCTTTAAATGTTTTCGGTTTTCCTCGTCCCCCACACAAGTCATAACGGCCACTCAATGAATTCGGACACATACCGAATTGCCAATATTTTCGCAGCCAACGATACAACGTTTGCTTTGTAACTTTGTTCTCTTCCATAATCTTACTCATCAGTAATCCACGGGCCTTTCTCTCATAAATATCGGGCTCAGACTTGACTACATCCTTGATAGCAATCCATGCATTTTGTTGTACTTTCTCGGATTTCGAACCTGCCTTAGGTGCGCTCATACTGATATTTACGTAAGGGTCATTGATTACTTTAAGATCGGCTCTAGCCAACAAGTGTTCAAAGTCTGATTTCCGTGTTGCTTGTGGTAGGGCTCTTTCGTCATCAACATTTATCCAATAAATTACTTGTGGATTGCTCCAGAGTATCCTAATCCTCTTGGTATCCCATTGATAAACGTCATTTGGCATGAACATAATTTGCCTCCTGATTTAACCAGTACTCTGACAGTTCTATATCCCTTGCTTTTAGCTTTGTGTGCAGTATTTCGTGAATGTCCCAAAGAAAAGCGTGTTGTGCGGCTAAGTGTCTGAAGTATTGGAGGTGAGCGCCGGGCTCTTGAGCATACTTGTCATCCAGCTCTCGCAACGGAACTGGCAATTTTTCTTCCGAATTGCCATCAAGCGCTTTGGCGATTCGTTCGAAAATGCTCATTCTCTCGGAAACCTCAAGGTCATAACTGTGCATATGAGGCGCTAACCAGCGGATATTTTTTACCGACGTAACTGGCACATCGTGTTCTGTAAATGCGTACCAAGCTACTTTTTCATTTTCCCAAAAGCGACGCTCAATCTCTTGTTTTTCTAGTGTGCGCGCATCCTCTAGATCTTCAGCATACTTGACGGAAACAGCACGACTTACTAGAACCCCATCAATTTCCATATCAATTAAAAAATCAGTAGTCATAACCTGAAGTATCCCTTTGTATGCGGGATTTTTGATACCTAATCTTTTTGCAATATCAATAGTGGCTTCAGGGTTAAGAGGGAACTGCTCACGTATATCGACCACGGTATCATTCCAATCAAAAAGTAAAAATGCCGCAAGCTCAAGGTCTGAGAGTAGATGGACAATACGGTTATGAGTAAGAGCTGGACGGCGATGTACCCTTCCCTTGCTTGGAACATCTCGTACAGTTAGAAAGGGCTGATAATCTTTTCCATAACCTTGACCACGTTTTTCTTTTTGTAAGCGTCTCAGAATTGCAGGCTGAAGAAGACTCTTAATTTCTTTTGGGTAAGGGCTTAAGAAAGCGGTTTTCATACTCATATTGATAATCCGAGCAATGCTATTAAGTCAAAGCATAGCTCGGATTATATTAAGTATGATAGTTTTTTGTTTAGTATGATACTTTTTTGTAAGTGTGATAGTTTTTTGTCAATCTACAACCGACATAAAGCAAGTCTATCGGTTACTCAACAGTAACCGATTTAGCCAGGTTCCTTGGTTGGTCTACGTCTGTGCCTTTTATCAGTGCCACGTAGTACGAAAGCAACTGCAGCGGGATGGTGTAGATAATTGGAGCGATCGGGCCGTCGCAGTGTGGAACATTGATAACCCGCATGGTTTCGTCACTGGCGAATGACGCGTCTTTATCGGCAAACACGTACATGATTCCGCCACGGGCACGCACTTCCTCAACGTTGGATTTGAGTTTTTCCAGTAACTCGTTGTTTGGCGCAACCACAATAACCGGCATTTCTTCATCGATCAGTGCCAGTGGGCCATGCTTAAGCTCACCTGATGCATAGGCTTCGGCGTGTATATAAGAAATCTCTTTGAGCTTTAGCGCCCCTTCCATTGCAATAGGGTACTGGTCGCCGCGACCAAGGAATAAGGAGTGATTCTTATCGGCAAATTCCTCGGCTAAGTCTTCAATACCCTGAGTAATAGCCAGAGTCTCTTCCAACTTGGCTGGCAGGCTGTGCAGCCCCTGCACAATGGCTTGTTTCTCGGCTGTGGCCATGCCGTTGTGCTCACCAAGGGCTAGGGTCAGAATTAAAAACGCTGTAAGCTGGGTAGTAAAGGCTTTGGTGGAAGCCACGCCAATTTCTGCGCCGGCACGGGTCATAAACGCCATGTCAGACTCGCGTACCAAGGATGAGCCCGGCACGTTACAAATGGTCAGGCTGGCGGTATAACCCAGCTCTTTGGCTAAACGCAGTGCAGCGAGGGTATCGGCGGTTTCGCCTGACTGGGAAATTGTTACCAGCAGGCTGTTTTCCTGCACCACTGATTTGCGATAGCGGAATTCGGACGCAATTTCCACGTTACAGGACACATTGGCAAACTGTTCCAGCCAGTAACGTGCGGTCATGCCCGCATGGTAGCTGGTACCACAGGCCACAATTTGAACATGTTTAATCTTAGCGAGCAGCTCATCGGCTCCCTTGCCAAAGATATCCGGCAGCAATCCCTCGTCGCTCACACGTTCTTTTAAAGTGTTACGCACAACCACTGGCTGTTCGTGGATTTCTTTGAGCATGTAATGGCGATAACCGCCTTTATCGCCAGCATCATGTTCGATATTCGATTCGATAATCTCGCGTTTAACCGGCTTACCGTCTTTATCGAACACCGATACACTGCGACGGGTGATCTCGGCTACATCGCCTTCTTCAAGAAACATAAACCGGCGGGTTACAGGTAGCAGCGCCATCTGATCAGAGGCAATGAAGTTTTCGCCCAGACCAAGACCAATCACCAGCGGACTGCCCGAGCGGGCAACCACCACTTTAGACGGGTCGGTGCGATCCATAATAACAGTGCCGTAAGCGCCGTGGAATTGTTTTACTGAAGCCTGCACGGCAGCCAGTAAAGAATCAGTATTCTTTAATTCTTCATTCACCGTGTGGGCAATGGTTTCGGTGTCTGTATCGCTGGTAAAGGTGTAACCTTTGCTGGTGAGTTGCTCACGCAGAGACTGATAGTTCTCAATGATACCGTTGTGCACTACGGCAATTCGATCGTCGGAAAAATGCGGATGCGCATTGGCTTCTGTTACACCGCCATGAGTCGCCCAGCGCGTATGTGCAATACCAGTAGAACCAAGCGCTTCCTGATCGCTTAGCGCATCCACCAGTTCCTGTACCTTACCGGTACGGCGTACGCGGCTAAGAATGCCATTGGGTTGTAACAACGCTACCCCGGCCGAATCATACCCCCGGTACTCAAGCCGCTTGAGGCCCTCAAGCAATATCTCAACCACATTTCGCTCTGCAACCGCACCGACGATCCCACACATAGCTATTCTCCATTGAGTGAGGCTTTCATTACCTTCACACCTTGTTGATTTAATTGTTGTTCTGCACTGAATGGTAAACCGTCATCGGTTACCAGCACTGCTACCTGTTGCCAGGCCAATTCGATATTCGGCATTTTATGCCTGAGTTTGGTTGATTCCGCTAATACCACCACGTTGCCGGCTACCCGGGCCATTTCCTGGCTCAGCAGGGTCAGTTCATTATAGGTGGTGGTGCCGCGCTCCACATCCAGTCCGGCTGCGCCCACAAAGGCCAGATCAAAACTATAGGACTGTAGCATCTTACCCGCCATGTTGCCCTGAAACGACTGCGACTGTTTATCCCAGGTACCGCCAGTCATCAGCACGGTAGGTTCATTATCAAAGGTCACTAACTGGTTGGCGACATTCAGCGAATTAGTCATTACCACCAGTTGCGAAGGCTGTTTAAGGTGCTCCACCATAGTGGCGGTGGTACTGCCGCTGTCGATAACGATTTTGTGGCTGTCATTTACCAACGAGGCAGCGAGCTGCCCAATCGCCTGTTTAAGCGATAACTGCGTATTGGTAGCGGGTTGTGGCTTGTTAAGAGGCGCCGCACCGCCATGCTGGCGGATCAGACGGCCTTGCTCGGCGAGCAGGGTCAGATCTTTACGAATAGTGACTTCAGAAGTCGAAAACTCACGGGCGAGTGTTTCCACCGGGGTTTGTCCGTGCTGAACAACCCAGTTAACAATACTTTCATGACGCGCGTGGAGGTTTCTTTTTTGTTTCATTCGAAAGTTATATATTTCATTTGAAAACAAATATAGCACTAAACTTTCAAATGTTACGAATTAATTTTTATACATAGGTAAATGTAACTGCTCGAGCAAGTCGATAAGAAACACTATCTTAGCATTCGAAAGTTGGCGGTAATCAAAGTAGGGGCACACCACAATGTTGCGTTGCTTATTTATCGCAAATTCAGGTGTTTCCCAGTACAGGGAGGAAGCCACAGTAAGGGAGTTTGCGTAGGTCTTACCGGTAATAATGTGCAACACGTCGGGCGAAAACTCTTCGGGTTCGTTGAAATACAACGCGGTGCCAGAGCCTGCTTGCAATAAGCGGCTATCACGAAAGTCCTGCCAGCGGGATGTGGTGTCTCTGAATCCCAGAGTGGATGGCAGGGCAAAGATCAGCTTGGCATAAACATTAAACACTTTTCGCCAACCGTTCCCGCAAGCCTGGCCGATATTGAATATATCCTGAGCCATCAGCGGGGATACGCCGGGCTGGGCGTGCTCAATCAGCGTATTGGGGCGATTGCCAATATACACACGAATTCGCGCGTTACTATCGCCCAGCGCGTTAATATCCGGATCGGTTAAATGCATTCCACGCTTAATGTTTGCTGTTGCTCACTGGCAAGCCTGGCCAGTTCGATCAACCGGATTACCGCCACTACGCTCTGCCCGCTTGCAGGTAACGCCTCAGCGTTGTTGGTGATTAAAGCCGTTGCCAACTGCCGGTAAAAGGTGGTGTAGCCGCCGTTGATCGTCGCCACCAATTTACTTTCATCTTCAAGGTAGAGTGTACCGTGCTGCGGCGCGGGTGCTACAGACCACTCGGGATCGTTAAAGGACATGCCGGCTTTGAGCTGGTCTTCCTGCGGATCGAGGTGGTACTTGCGGTAACTGCCTTTGGTGCCCTGCAGCGCATATCGTAGTGTAGGGCCTGCTTCGAATGGCGAACTGCCCACCTTCACGGTGATAGCAGCGTAATGCAGCGTTACCTCAAAGGCGTCGTCGGATTCACCGCCGTCTCGCAGAATGCGGATATCGGCCGATACCTGCTGCGGCATCCCGAATAACTGCACAACCTGGTCGATGAGGTGAGGGCCGAGATCCCAGAATATGCCGCTGCCCGGCCCGGCATTTTCCCGCCAGCGCTTGCGCGGCGTGGGTCTGAACCGGTCGAAACGACTTTCAAGCCGCTTTATATCGCCCACCGCCTGCTCAGCGATTAGCTGTTTAAGGGTAAGGAAGTCGCCGTCGAAGCGACGATTATGAAACACGCAAAGCTGTTTATTAAGCTGAGCAGCGAGTGCTACCAGTTGCTCTGCCCGCTCACTGCTCAGCGTAAAAGGTTTCTCCACCAGCACATGACACCCGGCACGCAGCACTGCTTCGGCCTGTTCGGCATGCAGATGATTAGGTGTGGTGATCACTACCAAATCAAAGATATCGTCAGCGATTGCCTGCTCAAAACTGTTATACACGCTAACGCCCGGCAGCACTCCTTGCACCTTGGCCGGAACTGATGACACCACGCCAGCAATGCTATAGGCATCCATCGCCTGTAAAAACGGTACGTGAAAGGTTTTGGCGGCGTAGCCAAAACCCATAACCAATACTGAAAGGGCCATTATTTTTTCTTAGGACGCTGCCAGCCAGCGATATTGCGCTGCTTGCTACGTGCCACGGCCAGTGCGTCGTCAGGCACTTTAGCGGTAATAATAGAGCCGGCTGCAACTGTAGCGCCAGCGCCTATCTCTACCGGAGCGACTAAAGCCGAATTAGAACCAACAAACGCATTTTCTCCAATGAGGGTTTTAAACTTATTTACGCCGTCATAGTTACAGGTAATAGTACCGGCGCCAATATTACTGCCAGCGCCAATGTCGGCGTCCCCCAGGTAGGTAAGGTGATTGGCTTTGGCGCCTTCGCCTAAGCGGGCTTTTTTCATTTCGACGAAGTTGCCCACTTTGGCACCGCGTTCCATTACTGCGCCCGGGCGTAACCGTCCGTAAGGACCTACGGTACAGGATTCACCAACGCTGGCTTCTTCCACAATACTGTTTGCTTCGATTACGGCATTATCTGCCACTTCGCAATCAATCAGCACGCAGTTGGGGCCGATCACCACGTTATTACCCAGCGTTACTTTGCCTTTAAATACCGTATTGATGTCAATAAACACATCCTGTCCTGTAGTTAACTCACCACGCACATCCACACGCAGCGGGTCAGCCAGAGTGGCACCGTTGGTCATCAGTTCTTCGGCCTGCCATTGCTGCAGGGTTCGCTCCAGGCGGGCTAGCTGAATGCGGTTATTAACACCTTCAACCTCCAGCGGCGAGTCTGGCTGGGCTGCTTTGATCACTTTGCCTTCGTTGGCGGCCATGGCAATAACGTCGGTAAGATAATACTCGCCCTGGGCGTTGTCGTTATTCAGCTCGCTGAGCCAGCGCTTTAAGTCTTTACCGGGCATCATCATCATGCCGGTATTAATTTCGGTAATAGCACGCTGCGCCTCGGTAGCATCTTTATGTTCTACAATGGCCACAATGTTATCGTCGTTACGAATAATGCGCCCCATGCCAGTTGGGTCGTCGAGGTTTACGGTGAGAAGCGCTAAGTCGCAACTGGCTTTTACATCGATGAGTCGCTGCAGGGTATCGGCTTTAATCAGCGGCGCGTCCCCTACCAGGATCATCACGTCTTCTTCGTCGCTGATATGTTCAACCGTTTGCATTACGGCATGGCCGGTGCCTAATTGCTCGGCTTGCAGGCACCAGTTAATTTGTTGTCCGCTAACATTGGCCTGTAGCTGGTCGGCACCATGGCCATAAACTAGATGCACGGCCGTGGCCGTTAAGGATTCTGCGGTATTGATAATCCGTTGAACCATCGCCACACCGCCAACCGGGTGCAACACTTTGGGTAACGCCGACTTCATTCTGGTGCCCTTACCGGCTGCCAGAACCACTACAGAAAACGCCATAACTCATCCTTTTAACTGATATTTGGCCAATAGTGTAACCAAGCCGGCACAACAAGTCAGCGCTCATTTTCAGGCATCGGATTATTTAGGTGTATTAGGTTATACGTCAGTGTTTGGCGACAGTAGCATGCAAAGCGTTCTGACTGTATTATACTCAGCTCCGGGCCATAACACCGTTTACAGGGAGAAGCAGAAAGCAAGTGAATGCGTTCAGGACATTACATCGAAGTATATTACTGCTGTTTGCAGTAGTAGTGATTGCCATTGTCACTCTGGTACACTTCAGCATCTCAAAAATCGTCGCCGAGCAAAGCCGGGCTCAACAACAGTCGTTGTCGCCAGCGGTCTCGCTTATTGTGTCGCAAATATTAAAACCGCTGCATGTTTCTGAAGCCCTTGGGAAATCCCGGGAGCTGGTAGAATTAATGGAGCATGAAAATATCAACGAACCCGAGGTATTTTCTGCCCTGGACCGGCTGGAACAGGAGTTTGGGTTAACCTTCTTTATTGCCAGCGATCTGGCCCGCATGCAATACAATTCTGATGGTAGCAAGCTCGCGCTGATTGAAGGCGAGGTATCGTGGTATTTTAAATATCGTGACAGAGAAGCCGATGCAGTAGCCGATATTGGTAAATGGGAAAACCCACATTTTTATATCGATATAAAGATTTATGACGATGCCGGTAAGTTTTTAGGCTTTTTTGGCGTAGGAAAAAGCTTAAAAAGCTTCGTTTCGGTTTTCGAAACCTACAAACGCCAGTATGGCTACGACTTTTTGTTCGTGGATGGTGCTGGTGACATTATGCTGTCATCGGATCAAACGCTGGTCGCCACCTATTCTGAGTTTACCAACTTATCTGAATTACCCTGGTACGCCAGCTTGCCGGAGCCTATCCGCGCCAAAAACGCCCTTAACAATCAACTGATCACCATTGATGGTAAAGACCACCTCATTGCTGAAGTGAGCCTGCCTCAGTTTGGCTGGACGGTTTACCTGTTGAGCCCGCTGGACGCCAGACAAGCAGAAATTTCTCAGGGCTTTATTTTCAGTGTGGTTACCATACTGGTGATTATTTTTGCGCTGTTCCTGCTTATCTATAATTTGCTGTATTACTTCCGCCGCGATATGCAGCCGGAGTTGATTATTCGTAATACTCACCGCCTGCCGGATCGCAATCAGCTGGAAGAAACCTACCAGTCGCTTACGGAACAAAACGCGTCACTGAGTATCATTATGGTCGACATCGATCACTTTATGGATATCAACGACCAGTTTGGCCGCAATGCCGGTGATGACGTGCTCGACAAGGTCTCTGGTTTTATTTCCAGCCACCTGCGGGAACAGGACGTACTGGGGCGTTGGAGCAGCGAGGAGTTTATTATTCTGCTCCCCGAAATGGGGCCTCGTGAAGCGCAGGAGCTGGCGCAGACTCTGCGCCACGGCATTGCTATTCTGCCTCCGCCAAGCGACTATCCGGAAATGCACTTAACCGCCAGCTTTGGTGTGTCGTTTACTGCCTCTAAGCGTAACCTCAATGAGCTTACCGCCCACGCTGAGGATGCTTTATATCAGGCTCGCCGGGACGGCCGGAATTTGGTGCGTGTGCAGTTAATTGACGACTAACCGCTGTTTTGCCCAGTGCGCAACGCGCTGGGCAACACCTGTTGTAAAACTTATCCCCAGCAATATCAGCAGTCCGCCACAGAAGTCCCACACACTTAAGATCTCATTAAGAAAAATAACGCCCCAGGCAATACCAAATAACGGCACCAGATAACCTACCATCACCGCTTTGGCCGGGCCGGCAGAAGCTATCAGAAAAAAATACAGCAAATAAGCCAGACCAGTGCCTACCAGAGCCAGCGCCAGGGCGTTCATCCATGCCAGCGACGACGGCCAGGCCTGGGGCAGCTGCAATAATGCAAACGGCGTGAGTAACAGCGAGGCCCAGAACTGACTGCCCGCAGCCACCGCCACTGGCTTTACCCCCGCCAGCGATTTCTTCATCATACAAGCGCCCCAACCGTAACAACCAGCAGCACCTAACACAGCCAGTACCGGCACAATACTGAGCTGACTGCCCAGGGTTTTATCAAGGCTAATCACCACTACGCCAACAAACCCGCACATCAGGCCGACAATAGCGAGCTTACCAAGGCGTTCCCGCAACCAGATAAAGGCAAACATGGCAGCAAACATCGGCGCGGTAGCATTGAGAATAGCCAGTACCCCGCTTTGTAATTGCAGGCTGGCAAAGTTGAATAACGCAAAAGGCACAGCGGTATTTATTGCCCCCAGCAGACACATTGGCTTCCACAGTTTAACCATCTGCCGGCCACCGCCGGTGAGAAATAAAAAGGGTAGAAACACCAGGGTTGCCAGTGACGTTCTCAGGACCACCAGCGGCAATATGCCAAATTCAGGCGCGGCCACGCGCATAAAAATAAACGAGGCTCCCCAAATAGCGCCAAGGAGTAATAATGCGCCCAGCTCTCGCGATGTCACCTAAATTGCTCCTTCTAATGCCAATAAAAACTGCTTTCTGGTTAACCCGCCCGCATAGCCGGTTAATTTGCCATTGCTACCAATCACCCGATGACAGGGCACAATAATGGTTAACGGGTTTTTGCCATTTGCCATGCCCACTGCGCGCGAAGCCGTGGGCTTACCAATGCCATCGGCAATATCACCGTAACTTATTGTGTGGCCATAGGGTATAGTCTGCAACTGGCGCCATACCTGCTGCTGAAACGCTGTGCCAGATGGATTTAGCGGCACGCTAAAAGTGGTCAGGCGGCCGTCGAAGTAGGCTTCGAGCTGCTCGCAACAGGCCAGAGTAAGAGCTGAGGGGCTTGCCTCAGCAGCCGACTCTGACACAAACCGAATGCTGGTGATGCCCTTTTCATCCGCGCTGATTGCCATAAGTCCGCAGGGACTTTGCCAGTAACTGAGTGCCATTAGGTTTCTCCGGTGTGTTGATTGGCCAGTAGCCATAGCTGGATGGTGAGGTAACTGCGCCATGGTGCAGCCAGCGATGCTTTGATGGCAAAGCGCTGTACCTGTCGGGCAACGATAAGATCTTTCTCCAGATAGATATCCGGCTCACTGCTGCCTCGCAGTTTAATATACTGTAAGGTCCAGGGGCCAATCCCTTTGATGGCCAGAATGTCACTGTCGCTGATTTCCCGCCCCGGATTTGCTGCCACCAATGTGGCAAAATCGCGGATAGCCTGCTTTCTGGCTCCTGGCATTTTAAGCATGTCCAGCGACGACGATGCCACTTGCTGCGGGGTTGGAAAAGTGTGGCCATATGGCTGCTTTTCACCCAGCTCGTTGCTCAAACGCTGCAACTGCGTGATTGCCGCTTTGATACTGATTTGCTGACCTATAATTGCCCGGCAGCCGGCTTCAAATACACTCCACACACCGGGTAAACGTACGCCGGTGGTCTGCAGCTCAGGCGTTACGCCTGCATTGCTTAATGCCTGCGCGACACTATGTGGATCAGTATCCATGTCCAGTACCCGGCGCAATGTGCTAAGCAACGGCTGCAAGTGTTGTGGTCGGGTGAGCTGCGCTTTTATCTGAAAGCCACCTTGTTGTTCATCAAACGTGGCGCAAACAAAACCCGGTTCATTATCAATGTTAAAGGCGCGGCTATATCTATGCTCATCCACACTCTCGATATCCGCCAGTGCTCTTAATTGCAGAAAGTCCCGGATCTGTGGCCAGTTATAGGGTAATCGTACCGGCATAAAAAGCGCCAGTTCCGATGCCATGAGCTGCCTCCCGCCAGCCTTGCGTATATCACCGGCGGTTAAGGCAAAATCCTTCTTTAAGTGGCTTTGCAGGCTGCGGCTCGATTGAAACCCGCTGGCCAGTGCCACATCCTCAACAGGCATAGACGTTTGCTGCAGCAGGCGTTTTGCCAGCAATAGCCGACTGTGGAGCTGAAACCGTTTGGGTGACATGCCCACTTCCCGTTTGATCAACTGCCCCAGATAGCGCTCGCTGATCCCTAACCGCTCTGCGATAGCCTGCACCGTTTGATCAAGCGCTTCACTTAATAAGCGCATAGCACGCTGGGTGGTGGTACTCACGCCACGCCAGGCAAATGATCCCGGAGCGCTGTCTGGCCGACACCGCAAACAAGGGCGATAGCCCTGCTCAATAGCCTGCTGTGCATAATGGTAGTAATCGACGTTTTTTTCATCCGGCAGACGGGCAGGACATACCGGCCGGCAAAAAATTCTGGTAGTTTTTACTGCCACAAAAAAGCGCCCGTCAAACCGGCGGTCCCTGGATTTTCGGGCTTCAGAGTACTGTTGTTGCAGAGCAGGGTCGAGCATCGGAGCCTCGCGGTTGGTTCACATATGGCCATTGTAGCCTGCTTTGCTGAACAGGTTGCGAAGAAATCGGAACTGACAGTCAGCGCTCGATTAATCAGCTGTTACTTTCAATAAGTTGATCACTGTGCGGCCACCCCGCATAATAGCGACGATTATTTGACACAACATGATTCACCCCTCACTCCGGAGTTTTTGTTTGCTTTATTTGGACTTGCTGCGTCGGTACTGTTTTATCGCGCTGTGTGTAATGCCTGGATGCATTGTTAGTAACACCACGATCGCCGCCGACCAGTGGTTTGAAGACTATGCTGCCCAGGTAAAGCGCGACGCACGCAAATACAATGTGCCCGGTTACGCCATGGTGTTTTATCAGCAGGGCAAGTCGCCGGTTATCAAAGTTTATGGCAGAACTCACAGTGGCGGGAAGCCTGTCGACGAGAATACGGTGTTCCGCCTGGCGTCGGTATCGAAAACCTTTACGGCTGTGCTGATGGCCAAGCTGGTGCGTCAGAATCAACTCGACTGGACTACCCCGGTAACCGAAATGAGCCCTACGCTGGGCGCCGCAGGCACATTGAATCCGGGGATGACACTGGGCCATATTGTTGGCCAGTCCAGTGGCTTTATGCCTAACGCCTACGACAATCTTATTGAAGCAAATTACCCGTTAAAGCGGGTGCTCAACCAACTCGCCGGACTCGAACCCTTATGCCAGCCAGGCGAGTGTTACACCTATCAAAACGCGCTGTTTGGCGTGATCCAGGAATACTTTGTCAGTCGCAATACCTCTTATCAGCGCCAGTTGCAGGAGCAACTACTCACGCCGCTGGGGATGGATACTGCCAGTGCCGGCAAAGGCGGCTTGCTGGCTTCCGGGCAGTGGGCCCGCCCGCACATTGCCATAGCGCGAAATCGCTGGCGCGAGGGCCAGGTGGAAAGTAATTACTACCGGTTTACGCCCGCGGCCGGTGTGAATGCCAGCATCAACGACATGACCCGCTGGTTGCAGGCCATGTTACTGGAGTTTCCCACTGTTGTGCCGGAAGATGTTGTGGCGGCAGTTACCACTCCGCGGGTACGCACCACGCGTGAAGTTTACCGCCGCGGCTGGCGTGACGATCTTAGCGATGCCCATTATGGTCTTGGCTGGCGAATCTACGATTATGCCGGCGAAGTACTCAACTATCATGGCGGATGGGTAAAAGGCTATCGTGCTGATGTGTCGTTTTCGCCGAAATACAAAGCCGGCTATGTGATGCTGATGAACGCTGAGTCTAACCTCATAAACACCACTACAGCGGACTTCTGGGAAGCTTACTTTGAGCAGGCAAAGCGTCGCTCGCCTGAGTAGTTTCCCGCCCACAGAATGGCGGGCGGGACTGGTGTTATTTGCCGGTTTTTAAATAGGTATAACCGCTCAGACAGGCTTCATAAAAGTCTGTCCAACGTACTCCTTCACGGGGTTTGATATTGCCCGCAGAAACCTGCTTGTCGATTAAACGCTTCACATCGTAAGCCATAGCTTTCGGGTTATACTGCATGATGCTCAGTACGTCTTCCACTGAGGTTCCTTTCACCACTTCTTCGATGTAAAAATCTTCCGGATCGTCATCGTAACTGAAAATGTGCACTTCGTTCAGACGACCAAACAGATTATGCATATCACCCATTACGTCCTGATAAGCGCCGGTCAGGAACAGCCCGATGTAGTATGGCTCGTTAGGCTGCAGTTTATGCATGGGCAACACATCGGTGATCTCACGACCAACAGTGAACTGATCGATTTTTCCGTCGCTGTCGCAGGTGATATCTACCAGCGAGCAGTTTACGTCCGGCCGCTCGTTCATCCGCGAGATAGGCACAACCGGCAATAGCTGGTCGATGGCCCAGGTATCTGCAGCCGACTGAAACACCGAGAAATTGCACAGATACTGTGATGACAAGCTGTAATCAAGCTCCTGCAACTCTTCGGGTACGTAGTCTGCGTGGGCGTAATACTCCTGTAAACGCTCCATTATCTCCCAGTACAGGGTTTCGATTTTTGCCAGTTCTTCCAGAGAAAGAACGCGTAGCTTGAACGCGTCCAGCGCCTGCTCTTTGTATTGAGAGGCATCGTTATACAGTTCCTGCATATTGGTTTGCTGGTCGAAGGAGCTGGCCATTTCGCGCATGTTCTTTACGAAATAATGCTCACCTTCTGCTTCGCTGGTGTCGACGCCTGCGCTGTTGGAGCGGATTTCGCCCATAATCTGGGTGATTACGCAGCTGTGGTGGGCGGTAATCGCCCGGCCACTTTCGCTCACCAGATTAGGATGCGGCACGCCTTCCAGATCACACACTTCTTTCATGCCATAAACCACGTCGGCCACATACTCCTGCATGGAGTAGTTACGCGAGGATTCACTGGTTGAGGCAGTACCATCGTAGTCGATACCCAGACCACCACCTACATCAACATAGTCGAGCGGGAAACCCATTTTATGCATTTCGGCATAAATGCGGCCGCCTTCAGAAATCGCCTCTTTTACGGAGCGGATGTCGGTAAGCTGGCTGCCAATATGAAAATGCAGTAGCTTCAGGCAGTGAGCCATTCCCTGTTCTTTGAGGTAACGGGCGGTATTAATGATTTCGGCAAAACTCAAACCAAATTTGGCACGTTCGCCACCGGAGCTCTCCCACTTACCACGGCCTTTCACTGTCATTTTGGCGCGTACACCTATTAACGGCTCAATGCCCAGTTCTTTGGAGATTTTAACCAGTAACAGTAGCTCTGAGTATTTCTCAACGACCACAACCATGCGCCGACCGAGTTTGCGACCGAGCAACGCCAGACGCATAAACTCTTCGTCTTTATAGCCATTAAGAATGGTTAATGAGTCTTCATTGGTGTTAAGCGCTAACACGGTAATTAGCTCGGCTTTTGAACCGGCCTCAAGACCATAGTTGTAGTGTTCGCCCACATCAACGATCTCTTCCACTACTTCACGCATCTGGTTAACTTTTACCGGATACACGCCCTGATATTCGCCGCTGTATTCAGCCTCAGCAATGGTATTGCGGAAGATGGTATTCAGGTTAGCAACCTGAGAACGCAAAATATCATGAAAACGCACTACAACCGGCAGTTGCACGCCTTCCTGATGGATTTCATCAATGACCGCTTTGAAATCGATTTGAATTGATGGATCTGAAGGGTTGGGGGTAACCTTAATATTGCCGTTTTCACCAATGTGAAAATAGCCACCGCCCCAGCGGGAAACGCCGTATACGCGTTCCGCCTCTTCAACAGACCACTCCTGAGAAGTTCCATCCATCGCTAACACCTTAAATATTTTGCGTGCTGGTAAAAATGATTTGCAGCTGACATGCACATGGCGCGTATTATAACGGTCTTTACAGTCAGCGCTATGACAATTTACGCATCTAAAACTGACCCGGATTACTGCTTTTTTACGTATTAAGTCAATATGATAGAAATTTGTTGACTATTTTTTATCCACCACAGTACCATAAAGTAGTACAAATTCATGACGTTAACATATTATCTGTGAGCATTTCATGGTGCCGGGATAAGTCCACGGAAAGGAGTATGAGGTAATGCAACGTGTATTAGGAGAATTTGCCGTTGAGTTAACCCCACAGCAGGACGAGCTGGACATGGGCAGAATGCTATTCACAAAATCCTTTACCGGCGAGCTTGCCGGTACTTCCAGTGGCCAGATGCTCAGTAAACACAGCACAGTGCAGGGGTCGGCAGGTTACGTAGCCATCGAAACCTTTGAAGGCGAACTGCAAGGTAAAAAAGGCAGCTTCTCTTTGCAACATCTGGGCATTATGAGCCGGGGCGAGCAACAGCTTACCATCGTAGTGGTACCAGACTCAGCCACCGAAGGCCTCGAAGGCTTATACGGAAATATGCAAATTCAGATAGTCGATGGTAAGCACTACTACGACTTTGAATTCGATTTTACCTAAATCCCCCCTGAAATAAGCCACATCACAGCTGATTCATCATAGCAGGAATAGTTCCTGCAATGATCTTCCGTAAAGTCTTAAACACCCTCCATTTTACCGTGCTGAGCTGTAGTTATTGCAGGTTGGTCGCGCAGGGTGTGAATAATTTTCATTGCGGAGGACGTTATGAGTAAAACAGCCAAGCTTTATCGCATGGTGACATCACAACATATCTGCCCTTTTGGTCTGCGCTCTAAAGATTTACTGGAGCGGGAAGGGTTTGAGGTAGAAGATCATCAGTTATCTTCTCGCGAAGAAACCGATGCGTTTAAACAGCAATACGATGTAGAAACCACCCCGCAAACCTTTATTGATGGCAAGCGGGTTGGCGGTTACGACGACCTGCGCGAGTATTTTGGTAAAGGCGAAGCAGGCCAGACCGGTACTACCTACACGCCGGTCATTGCCATTTTTTCGGTAGCAGCATTGATGACCGTCGGTTGGCAGTTTGCCACGGGCAGCAGCCTACTGAGTTTATCGTCATTACTGCTGTTTATTGCTGTCAGCATGTGTTTTCTGGCAGTGCAGAAACTGCAGGATTTATACAGCTTTACCCAATCTTTTATTACCTATGATCTGCTTGCCATGCGCTGGCTGCGCTATGGTTACTGTTACCCATTTCTGGAGGCCTACGCAGGTATCGGCATGATAGCTGGTTTGCCGGCCCTGTGGGTTGCTCCGGTGTCGCTGTTTATCGGTACCGTTGGTGCCCTATCAGTATTTAAAGCAGTGTATATAGACAAGCGAGAACTCAAATGCGCCTGCGTAGGCGGCGACAGCAATGTCCCTCTGGGCTTTGTGTCGCTGTCGGAAAACCTGTTTATGATTGCGGGCGGGTTACTCATGCTACTGAGCTAATTCGTTGATCGAGTAGGAGGGAGTTTCGCAACTCCCGTCCTCTCACACCACCG